>Ga0315914_1000535_pt1 | contig 48868 bp, 31 predicted proteins | sample MpolenodulesMG_FD_203920 | JGI IMG/M metagenome (GOLD analysis project Ga0315914, IMG submission 203920) | Medicago polymorpha root nodule microbial communities from Los Angeles, California, United States - elongated nodules | ecosystem: Host-associated > Plants > Roots > Nodule | place: USA...
TTTTTTAACTTTCATATTTGATTAAATAATATTCAAGATGGTAAATAATTTTTTTTATAGTTTCTACATGGTTTACATGTATTTTGTTACAATATTCATGGTAAATTAAAAAAATATTAATAGTGATTTAAAAAACTACAAAATAGGTAGCTAGTGTTTTTTTTTTCTTTTCAATTTCGATATCTGACCAAAAGATCGACTAATCCGAAGGATTCAATTCCACTATCCATTTGCAGAGCCTCACCTAAAGGCAAAACAAAACAAAACTTTGAATTATTTAATTATTATTATTTTATCTTTTTTGAAAACTCGATATCCGATTCAAGGACCGACTAGCCTGAGGGACCAATATTTAATTATTATCTTATTTCATATATTTATCTCTTTTCAATAAATAATAACCTTGAAAAAACACAATCAGTGTTGTGTATAAACTTAAAATTTCTTCAAATGCTACAATTAAAATGATTGGAGGACGGGAATTTTACCATTTCAAAAATCATTTAAAAATATTTATTAACATAGGAAAAAATAAATTGATACTAGAAATTAGTGCACTGCCACAGCCATAACACTACACTACCCAGGTTCTTCAACTGTCCGAATCTTGACACCTTCATTTCCAGATTCATTTGCTATGACATTCTGAAAAAATGGCTAACCAAACGCTGCGTTTCACACTCCTTCTTCTTCTCTGCACCACCGTCTTCTCCTGGAAGAAAGATGAATTCCGCAACTGTAACCAAACCCCATTCTGCAAACGCGCTCGATCTCGCTCCCCCGGTTCCTCTGACCTCATCGCCACCCACGTCACCATCTCCGACGGCGATCTCACCGCTAACCTAATCCCCAAATCCCAACCCGATTCATCAAAACCCTTACTCCTCACTCTCTCCGTTCACCAAGACGGAATCCTCCGTCTCGTCGTCGACGAAAACGAACACTCTTCCTCCAAGAAACGCTTCCACGTCCCCGACGTCGTCGTTTCCCAATTTGCCAACACCAAACTCTGGCTTCCACGCATCAATTCAGAAGATCTAAATGGTCCTTCTTCTTCTGTTTACCTCTCCGACGGTTACTCCGCTGTCATCCGTCACGATCCGTTTGAGCTTTTCATCCGCGACGATAACTCCGGTGACCGGGTAATTTCCATTAATTCACACGGTTTATTCGATTTTGAACAGTTGAGAGATAAAAACGAAGATGAAAATTGGGAAGAAAGTTTCCGAACACATACTGATAAAAGACCATACGGTCCTCAATCGATTAGCTTCGATGTTTCGTTCTATGATGCTGATTTTGTTTATGGTATTCCCGAACGTGCTACCAGTCTTGCTTTGAAACCTACCAAAGGACCTAATGTTGAAGAATCTGAACCTTATAGGTTATTCAATTTGGATGTTTTTGAATATATTCACGATTCTCCGTTTGGACTTTACGGTTCGATTCCGTTCATGCTTTCTCACGGCAAGGCGAGGGGGACTAATGGTTTTTTCTGGCTGAACGCTGCTGAAATGCAAATTGACGTTCTTGCCTCTGGTTGGGATGCTGAGTCGGGGATTTCGCTTCCTACTTCGCAGAAAAGGATTGATACGATGTGGATGAGTGAAGCTGGTGTTGTTGATGCGTTTTTCTTTGTTGGGCCGCGGCCGAAAGATGTTTTGAGACAGTATGCTGCTGTGACGGGAGGTTCGGCATTGCCTCAGATGTTTGCGGTGGCTTATCATCAGTGTCGGTGGAATTATCGTGATGAGGAGGATGTTAAGAATGTTGATGCAAAGTTCGATGAATATGATATTCCTTATGATGTTTTGTGGCTTGATATTGAACATACTGACGGGAAGAGGTATTTTACTTGGGATAGAGTTCTTTTCCCTAATCCTGAGGAGATGCAGAAGAAATTGGATGGTAAGGGAAGGCGCATGGTTACCATCGTGGATCCTCATATTAAGAGAGATGAGAATTTTCATTTGCATAAGGAGGCGTCAGAGAAAGGGTATTACACTAAGGATTCCAGTGGGAATGATTTTGATGGTTGGTGCTGGCCTGGTTCTTCGTCTTACCCGGATACTTTGAACCCCGAAATTAGGTCATGGTGGGCTGATAAATTTTCTTATCAAAGTTATGTGGGTTCAACTCCTTCACTTTACATATGGAATGATATGAATGAACCTTCTGTCTTTAATGGTCCTGAGGTATGTCTATTATTTCAAAGATTCTTCTTTTTGTTGTCGTCGTTGTTGTTTCAATTCAAGGTACATTCATATATTCATGCATTTTGATTTGGGAAAAAGAAAATAAATAATGTGATAGTATGTAAGGAACTCATGATAATCATGAATATATGAGTATGACATGGAAATCTTGCAATCCACCAAAATTATGAAGACTTACATTTCTTGTATATGATGGGGAGATTTGTTAACAAGTTATGCACATATTGACTTTTAATCGTTAGTGACTCATAATTTAAGATCAGCTATCGAACTACTGTTACTTCTACAACATATAGTCCAGCAAAAGATAGAATACTTGTTTGAAAATAAGTAGTGGCCAACATCATCATACTTACTAACAACTGTTACTTCTACAACATATAGTCCAGCAAAAGATAGAATATTTGTTTGAAAATCAGTAGTGGCCAACATCATCATACTTACCAGTTGCCCCATCATCATTAATGTGCTTTAGCGGTTGTAACGCCAAAATAGTAGCTCGTCTGCTGTATCTAATCACACTCAAAAGAGGAGAAGGAATAACTAAATGTCCCTAACTGACTGAAGATTTGTTTGGATGCATGTTTGCTTGACCAATCTCGCGTCCCAGTGCGTTTCCACTGTGAACTTATAGAAGCAAGAAATTGTTAAGTTGGCCAAACTCACCTTCACACTGTGAAAAAGTTACCTTCCAAACACATGCTAAGATTATATGGTGGAGATTCTGAAATTTGGTTTATTGATTAATAGATCAGTTAGAAAAAAGACGATACATTGCTACAATTGTTGGATATTCCATTATGCTGAATTCACCACCAATGACCCGAAATTTTATAGTGAAGCAACTTGTGGTTGGTATCCTGTGTCCGCAATTCTGACTCTTCACTTCTCACAATGTCTATTTCATATAATTTAAATTTGGTCAGTTGAGAAGAAGAGCCTGGATCTGTGGGTTACTTTTAATGCATGCATCTACTGTGCATTGGTGACATTATGAAACTGAAGATATGATTGCTTACATTGTATCCAGGTGACAATGCCTAGAGATGCTTTACATTATGGTGGTGTGGAACATCGGGAGTTGCATAATGCCTATGGGTATTACTTCCACATGGCAACATCTGAAGGGCTATTGAAGCGTGGTGAAGGGAAAGACAGGCCATTTGTTTTGTCAAGAGCATTGTTTGCCGGAAGTCAAAGGTATGGTGCAATTTGGACTGGCGATAACTCTGCCGATTGGGATCACCTTAGAGTTTCCGTTCCTATGGTTTTGACCCTTGGTCTTACCGGGATGTCATTCTCTGGTCAGTCACATCCTTCTTATGATGCATGGATCATTTTTTTTTATTCTTTTCTTCACATATTCAGAGTCAGTGTACTTTTTTGCACGAGTTGAAATTTTTTTCTCTCTTTTTTTGTTCAGATGATCACGTTTCATGAACTTTATGCAGGTGCTGATGTTGGTGGGTTTTTTGGGAATCCGGATCCTGAGTTATTGGTCCGCTGGTACCAGCTAGGAGCTTACTATCCTTTCTTTAGGGCCCATGCCCATCACGACACAAAAAGACGAGAACCATGGCTGTTTGGGTAGGATTGAAATACTTAAGTTCTTTTTTTTTTGGCTCAAAGTCAATATATATCATTAGTTTTTTCTCTTCTTTTTGGCACTCCCTTCATTTTATACTTATTCAACGAAGATAAAAAACAGTGATTTTTTAACCATTATTTTCCTTGCCATTAAGAGCTGTTTTCCCTTTAAAAATTACTCAAAAGTGATCTTATAGAAGGACTTTACCAAGGGATGAACCACTGTATAAATCTTAGATATAAATTAATAGAAGTCATATTGTATAAAATGAAGTCATAATAAATGTACAAGTGCAAACTAGTATCACAAGGACACAATCACCAAAAACCACAACTTCACGAGTTTACACTCTTAGACTTTTCCCCACATGTTCAGGGGGGTTAAGTGAATAGCAACATTGATTGAATGCTAAGTATTGAATTCGATACAGATGCACCAAACCTACCTACTGTATTTCCCTTGACCGTTAAATGGATCCTGAATTGTGTGGGAATCTGTTTGTCAATATTGTGAATTAATTGTCGTTCTACTTCTGATACTGCAGAGAACGAAAAACAGAATTAATTAGGGATGCTATACATGTTCGTTATGCACTTCTCCCATATTACTACACATTATTCAGGGAGGCTAACACTACTGGCGTTCCTGTGGCCCGCCCATTATGGATGGAATTCCCATCTGATGAAGCTACTTTTAGCAATGATGAAGCTTTCATGGTCGGGAGCAGTATTTTAGTGCAAGGGATCTATACTGAGGTGCTTTAGTCACTTTGCAAATACATATATGTTTTCTTTCAGCTAATAATTCCCTTCTTTTTTGTGATCCTTAATTAAAGTTTTTATAATTCGTCAATTCTGTCAGCGAGCCAAGCATGCATCAGTATATCTGCCTGGAAAACAATCGTGGTATGACCTAAGAACTGGAACTGTGTACAAGGGAGGGGTGACACACAAGTTAGATGTTACTGAGGAGAGCATTCCTGCTTTCCAGAGAGCTGGAACCATTCTAACGAGGAAGGACCGGTTTCGGCGAAGTTCCAGTCAGATGACAAATGATCCCTTCACTCTGGTAGGTTTTAAGGCTGATTTCATGTATTTTTTGTGAATTTGTTTGAATACCATATGTTTCCCCTGAAAAATACTTGTTCTTGCATTTTCTGTTTGTTTCCATATTACTAGGTTTTTGACTGTTGTGTTTCTGTTCATGGCCTTTGTTGACAATATGGATGTTTATGCTTGTTGAATCCTGATGCCATTGGCATCAGGCCCTCAGCAGTCCAGGACGAGAATATATTTTGCAGTTTTAATATTTGAGATCCCACATATCTACTATGTAGATTTTGAATGGGCACATAATATGCTTTTTGACAATTTTAGGCTACTTGAAGGATGTAAACTGAATGACTTTAAATAGAAATTTGATTATGAGTAACCTTGTCATTTGTTGCATTCCATCCAAAAAATGGCTGCCTGTATTCTGTATGATTGACTTGGGAAATGCTGTGTGGATATACCTTATTACCTTTTGTAACTAGTGACAGTTATGGAGAGTAGTCTACTAGTTTGCTTGGTGATAAGATTATTATGGTTCTGTGTTTTGCAGGTTGTAGCTCTGAATAGTTCCCAAACAGCTGAAGGTGAATTGTACATTGATGATGGCAGCAGTTTTGGTTTTCTAGAAGGTGCCTTTATCCATAGACGTTTTATTTTTGCAAATGGGAAACTTACTTCTGTAGACCTGGCACCTACTTCTGGTGGAAATGTTCGTCATACATCAGATGTTGTTATTGAGAGGATTATCCTGCTGGGTCATGCTCATGGCTCAAAGAATGCACTGATTGAGCCCTCAAATCAAAAGGTTGATATAGAACTTGGACCGCTTTGGGTTCAAAGGGCACATTCACCAGCTTTCATAACCATACGTAAACCCAATGTCCGTGTTGCAGAAGATTGGACTATCAAAATTTTGTAACTGGTAGTGGAAAATATTTGGTTCTTTAGTTGAGTTGATATGAAGTTCAACTGCAAAAGTTAGGATAAGGAGAAAAGAAGTCTTGAAGAATGGCTGTGCACAAATACAATTTCAGCGGCTTGTTTAGTGACTTAGGATTTGAGAATTTGAGAGATGTATGCTTGAAACTTGTGAATCCAATGTAGCCTACGGACTTAATTTGGCAACGATAATTTTTATCATCTGGAATGGTCATCTGTGTTGGCTTTTATAAAGTACATTGATAAATGCAATAATGTTACTTTATATAAGTTCTTTGCAAAATCAAATTAGTTAGTTATTTTGACAGGAACAAATTAGTTAGTTAGTTAGTTCTGGCTAATGCATCTGTACCGAGTATTTCAGGATATTGGATAAACACTGTTTAGTGGTACTCGTGTGATTCAGCTTTCACATAAATAAACTAATTAGCGTCCTTGTGTCTAGGTATATTCATTCAGCCACCATGTGTTGCTAGCTGAAGAGCTTGTGACTAAATTCTCCCTAGCTGTGCTGCCTCTATGATTTTCGTCCTTCCTGTTACCTGTTATCTGCCTCTATAGCACTCTTCATATAGACTTCATCATTATCGTTAAAATGTCACGCATAAGAACGGCTCATAGAAGTGAACACAATAGTCACACACAAATTCAATTAATCAGTTTGTCGTGGTTGTGCACAAATTCTTTTGGCCACTACAGATTGCTGACGTGTGCACGAGAAGATGTGTTGCATGTGTTATTTGGAAGATGAACATTGTAATGCATTTTGAACTTTAAGTTTAAAGTATTTCATGTTTGCAGACACGGTGATTGTTGAAAAGCCCCTCGCCAACCTCTGCCCCCTCTACCAAACTCAAGGATCCCAAACATGTGGCGAGCTTAGCCAAATTCGAGATCACTCATAACTGATTTGACCATGCATACGTCAAAAAAAAAAAACCTACAAGGCTACAACTAGATGGAATCAAAGACTGTAATTGAAGACTGTAAATCTCCTTTGTCATTGACCACATGTGAAAAATATCAGTATAGGTGTTAGACTTTGGATATTAATTTGATTACCTCCTTTTAAGTTACGACCTCTTAAATGTCTTACTTGTTGTTAGAGACTTGAAGTTTGTTTGGTTATTTATGTTAGTTTTAAAAGGTGGATGGAGAATATTACAACACTTTATGTGGAATCTATCTATAATGATCTCTGTTTTCCTTAATGAATATCTTTGTTTAAAATTCAAAATAAAGTAGGGGAACAGAGATGCAATTAAACCAATAATTAAATATAAAAAATGGCATGGCTTCAAATCGTTGGGTATTATATGCTATGCAACATAGAGTTGTCACCACAAATTTGTCCAAAAACCAGGCTATGTATAATTTCCACATATCATGTAATGGAGAGAGCATATTAAGTCAAGGCTGAGATATCATATACATTGATTAACTATCCATTTTCCAAGAGAAATTCTAAACTATATAAAATTACTTGAAAGACAAGCTATATGATAAAGCTATCTCTTAATTAATCTTAATCCATCTTCTTCTCTGATAATTGGGGTTTGTTGAGAGACACAGATCGCTTATCTTCTGCACTCTTGGCATAAATCTCTCCTCTTTCTTGGAAATACCTCTCAAAAGCTCTTGGAAGGAACCTTGGTATCAAGAATACACATAGATTGATTGAGAAATAAGCCAGATTCGCCACCGCTAGACCTTCCCCAAACCAATACCATGCTGTGTCCTGCAGTATGCAACAACACTTGCAAATCATTCATCCTTTTCCATACACATACATCTGAATTATATAAATAATAGCATCTTTTTATCTAATTAAACTAGGGATGGTCCTCATTTAAAAATAACGCGGTCCCAACATTTGAAATTATAGTTTTTTTTATCTTAACCCGAAAAGGCACCTAATATTCCAAGTAAAGTCTAACTAAAGTCAGGATCAAACTCAAGCGTTAACCTTAAATAAGCTTGAATTTAGGTAGAATTGCATCCGAGTTTGATCCCTGACCGAAACAATCTTTGACTAGACTTCACCATTCTTTACTTAGGTCCAACTCCAATCGATCATTTGAGCTTATCCCTATCTAAAACAATCTTTGACCAGACTTTACTTAAGACTTTAAGTAACACTAAAAATCTGAAAGTGAATTTTAAGTAATTTTGACAATTAAAAACATACTTAACACTTAAACTAATATAGAACTAGAAAAAAAAATATTGACGAAATGAATTAAAGAAATGGAAATAAATGACCTGAAAGCGTGCATTAGCAGGCAAAGTCTTGTTAAGCCAAACATCATTGATCCAATCAATATCAACAAAGATCCTTCTAATAGTATAAATCATAGGAACCAAAGCTCTAACAGGTGGTGAAAATAGAGACAAACTGCTAATAATATTCTCAGTCAATATCTGAAAAGACAGCAAGAAAAGATGCGGTGTTGCAGAACGCACAGCATGTTCATCACCTCTTGCAAATCCTCCAAGAACATAAGCCAGTGGCAAAAACAACCCAATAGTTGTTCCAACAATAACATACATTCTGAACATGCTACTTCCTTTGAAAATCTCTCGTTGTTGTGAATTTGATGTAGTAGTATTAGATGATGGAAATGCATAACGTGCAAGTGCTAGGATGTATGCAGAGGCAAGAGCTGGAAAAACTAGATCAAGAAGTGGAACAAGACCACTTGCTGAGAAAACTAATATGAATGCTACAAGTTGAAGCTCTATTACACGTAATGAACCCATCATTCCACCTGCAGAAGGTGCTTCGGTTCGCTGGTTTGCTTTTGTGCCTGGAGTTTGTGGTGCTGTTTGCTCTGCATGCTGTGAAGGAGGAGGTGTTGCTACAGATACACCAGACATCTTTTCACTGATCAAAGGTTAATTAATTAATAATTAGTTCTTGAGTTAGTGTAACGCATTTTATTATGATAGCTAAATTTTAAAATATAATGCATGCACGCATGCATGCATTTGAGAGACAATGATAATCACCAATTCAAAATTCAGGATAGAAAAAATGAAACCAGTCTAGTTTTAGCCATAAGAGTCAAATTTTATAGAGACATTGCATTATATATACGACAGTTAGGGTTCGAACCCTAAACACTTCATTTATTCACCTTAAAAAAATGAATTTCTAACCACTAAACTTCTTAAAAAAAAACTCTGTCCATAAATGGGTTTCTGATCAATTTGGTTATATGAAGCACGAACACCTCTAGGATTAGAGGTGTCGACACGCGTCGGTGTCCGACACTCCTATGAGACTCGTACGACACGTGTTGAACCGGTTTCCTAAATAATTGTTTTCTTCTTTACTTCGACATTCCTACGACCAGTGTCCGACACCTATATAACACTCATACGAGCCGCGTCGGACAACTCAGGCAAATATCTAAACCATTTTTTTCTCTCTTGCTTCCGCACACCATAGATACAAGAATATTGATCAATCAGGTTACAGACATTATAGTTGATTATATCATTAATTTTAGCCTTTTTTTTTTTTATAGTAGATGAATAAATAAAGGTCAAATACAATGATATCTTGTTGTAGATTTTTTTCTAATGGAATAAATTGGTCAAGTTAGATGTTTATGTATGTATTTAATTTTTATTTTAGATCGTCTTTAAATAAAAGGTTTTGCTAGAAGACACCTTTTATGAAGGTGTCTTTTAGCAAGTTATTCTATGAGTATTTGTTAAAAGACACTATCTAATTTTTATGAAGGTGTCTTTTAGACAAGTTTTAACTAAAAAGTGGAAATCACACCTTGAGGTGTGAGTTGTTAAAAGACACCTTCATGAGTGGCTTATAGCAAAACCCTTAAATAAATTAACATATATGTAGCGGTGTCGGTGTCTTATATTTTTTACATTAGCTGTGTCGACGTGTCTGTGTCAGTGTCGTGTTTGGTGTCCGTGTCGCAGTCCATACTTCATAGTTAAATTATAACACTAATTTAAAGCTATTTTTTTTAAACAGAATTTAAAGCTAATTAATTTGGCATATATTATATGATAAGAAGACAATGCATTGATACTTACCGGTGGAAGGACCAAAAGGGTGATGAAAATGAGAAATTCAGATTATTATTGCTGGGATTAAGAAAAGGAAAATAATAAGGTTATAGGAAAAGTTGAAATGAAAAAGAGAAGAAAATAAGGGGAAGAGATGTATGTTAGTTTTTACTTACAAGTGAAAATGAAATGGTGAGAAGAGAAGAGGAAGAAAGGCGTTGTTGTAGGAGAGTTTGTGATGATCCTAAATTTGCTGAACAAAACATTGGAACGTGTAATGTAGCATGCACAACACTTGTTTCTCTTCCATGTTCTCGATGACCTATGCTATGCACGTGTTACATTTTAGTTCCATTTGATTTGATTTGCTACAAACTAACGGTGGCGGCTAAAATAAACAATTTCTATGTAGATTATAGCTTTTATAATTTGTACATTTTTCGAAATCATTGGAGAGACCGTGTGAGATATAAAAAATAAGTGTTTGGATGGAGAATGGACAAGCATCCTGTTTCGTAGCAACATGTCCGTATCCTCGTGACAAACATTTGCTCCCGTGAATTCTGCTCTGCCGACTCAACCTCACACTACAACATTAACATTAACATAAGTCTCTTTTAATTTTCAAATAACGATTTGGTACATTATCTTTTTTTTTCCATATTTTTTGATCCGTTTGCATATACATTTTCAAATTTCAGATCTAAAATCTATATATAAATATCGAAGAAGGATTATTTATCTGACGACTGAGAGCTTATACAGAAAAATTAATCTATAAATTTAAAATTTGAAAATCTATATAGAAATATACCAAATAGATCAAAATAACGTAAAAAAATGAAAGATTATCTGAAATTAACTTGAGAGACCATATAGTTAATTTTGTCCAGAGATTATTATCCATTAAAATGTCATGACCATTTTATTACAATTGCCTCCAAGGGATTTAAACTCAATTTCTTGAAATTTATATATAAACACCTCAAGGACAGTGATATAAATTTTAGTTTAACTTTTTGTTTGAGGAAAAACTTTTACTTAATGACTTTTAACATTTTTTACTACTGAACTTTTTCGATAACTTTTTTCAAACCATTTTATTAGGAAATAATAGGAATTCACAATAACTCTAGTGAGAAATTCATGAATCAAAATGTTAATATTAACGTGCAGTTTCAGAGCCTCGTGTGAAGAAAATACATTGATTCAAAATGGCTTACTCATTCGAAGGAAGATCCAAATTACAGCATATCATCCCTATTATAAATTAAGCCTCAGAGCTAGCCAATAATACATCTATCTATATATTTATGCCAAAAAAAAATCGGCTTCTTTGATGCAGCCAAGCTGGTAAATCAACTGGTGCAATGCAATATTCCAGTAAACTCTTCCGGAAATGATACTAATATTGTCAACTGCAGATAGCTTCCACTGCAAGTTTCATTGATAAACCAGTACACAAGTTGGTTTTGAAATTGTCTTCAATTACTTTTATGACATAGTCGTTTTTGTTTAGGCACACCTGCAAAAACATTATAAATGTAAATATCTACAAGTATCAAATCTTTTAAAATAAAATAGTATCATTCTTTGAGAATAGCGGTCACATCGTGATCCTTAATATTGCAGAGAATCACTGTCTAATGCAGCAAAAAAAATGCATTCGATGTGGCCTAAATGGCAGTCACACTATGGTTTCAATAACATTAAAAACTGCTATGTTCCAACCTAAACCAGGGTAGCGAACCTTTGTTCAAAATCCCCAACAGAACCTCCTACTAAGAAGAATCATTGTACATATTCTATCCACTAACACACCTACCATGTTTCTCCTAGGCTTTTTTTTAGAGGAAAATGTTTTTCCACTAGGCCAATTGGTAACTTTTTAATAATTGACATAATCGATAATATCCTTCGGCAATTGTCCAGAATGCACACAGAGCAAAGGTAATGGAATGATTAGTTAATGAAAAATGAAAATATAGAGACGTGGAGAGAATACAACTCAAATGAAAAACAAATATCTGCCAAAAATACATACCTTTCCAACAACTATGCTAGAAAAAGGATTGTGGCAATCTCCCTTAAGATTTCCCAGAAGGAGCTCCAGATACTTTACGTCTCACGAACGTAATCTTTGTTGGATCACCACCTTTCTCCTCAAAGATGACAAGAACATTTCCAGATGGCTTGAACCAAGATCGTGGAACATGATACCTGGTACATTAGAAATACACAATGTTTTATTATGACAAAAATTTAAGAAAAAAATACACTACAAAAGGAACTAAATCTATCATGACTGTAAAAGCGTACTATGGATTCTAATTCACTAAAGAAATTGAGGACATAGAAAACTTAATAAACTTTTAAATATTCATGAACATTCATTATTAGTTAGATAAATTTAAAGAACCCGTGAAGGACCTATCCTGCATCATCAAATTCATCAATTTGCACATATCTTTATTTTCTTCTTGGCCCATTTCTGATAGTTTTGAAGTTCAGCGCCAAACACTTTCAACCATTTTAGTAAACATGTCAAGGAAAAGCTTTTTTGCACATAAAAAGGAAAAAACAGTGCATTTCAGCTCATCAATTATACTTATATCATTATTGCCAGTAGTTTTACCATTTCTGTGAAGGCTCTCCACAACCAGTGTCACATTTATCTGGATTGAATTTGCCTCTGTAGTCACATTCCTGAACACAATCTTCCTTCTTAAATTCACTTATCCTAGGCCAATATCTTCCAATTTCTTCTCCGTTTAACCAGGCTAGACCTTTTCCCATATACAACATATCCAATCCAACTGGTTCGTCCCCAGATGGAGCATCTACAATAGTCTGAAAGGCCATGAAATTCAGTAAATACTTCAGCACAAGACCTCATACTAAACAAAAGATGCTTTGGAAATTTCCATCAGTGGTGACGAAAATAAGAAATGTGTTACCTTGTACCATGTCAATGCCTGCCCTTTTGGTGGTTCTGAAGTAGATGTCCACTTCACACTATTCATCCCCTCTCCCTGGTATATACTCAGATGTTCTCCTTGTACTCCAATCTGAGAAGCCAAAAAAGAATGCAGTCAAAGGACAAAGGCTGATAAAAAAGAAGTTCATTGTTCATGTTTTATACTACAATTGAGTGTCTTTAAAAGATTGAGAAGGTAATAGAAGCTTCAAATTTATATCGATTTTAAGATAATAATGCAAGAGGAAAAGTACCTTGTATGTCCACGCATTAGAAGACAAGTCTATCGTCCTATTGTTGAGTCCTATAATCTTAACATTTGTTACTCCTGCCCCTATGAAGTCATAAAATGGTCCAGCAGTCTAAACACAATAAAAAAAAATGTAATAAGAGTTCAAATCATTTAAACTCTGAGTTATTATAAGTGATAATTCTGAAGAAAAAAAATGTTCTAATTGTAGACAGTGCAAGTCACCTGCAAGCCGACGGTCATGCTCAATATAGCAATTTCATTCTTCCCAGCCCTGAGAGAGATGGGGTTCTTAAAAGTAAATGCTGAATGTGAACCATTTCCAGTTCCAGTACCTAGAAGATGTTAAAATTATGAAAAAAATTATAAGAATAACATTTTGTTATAATGATGAATTCTAATTATTATCTTAACTTAGATTTTATTTAATACATTTTTTAGGATAAATAGAAATCCCTACAATTTCGTTGTATTTCAGGGAGACAGCGAATGTCTATGTAGTTAACTCTTAGAAAATAATTTTATTTTTATAACACTTAATTTGCAAGGGAAAGATAATACAAAGGCCAAAAGAAAATAGGATCCGGAGGCATATGCTTAAGTTCATAATGATCGACAACTCTGATTTGATTACACGGTGATAATTGATAAACTGACAAATATAAAGTAAAGTAATTACTATCTATTAGAGGATCACCTTGATATTTCTGATTCACAAAAGCATGGAGAGTATGACCCTTGGATTCTATTAAAAGAGCTGGTTTGCTTCCTTTCTTTAGGAACTCCTCATTTGCATCAATAAGTATGCTGCGATCAACAGAAAAATGAGCTATAATTGACAACATATTGACTTTAAATATACACATTGAAATAGAAAATGTTTCAATATTTCACCCTAGAAGCAAACAATGGCTAGAAAATGTTCCAAAGCATTTTATTATAGGGGGCTGCCAATTTACACCCACCCAAAAACATTAAGGAGTAAAATAGCACCCTACACCCACTTGCTTTTTACCAAAAAACCGTTGGCCACTATTTTCAATACTTTTAATTGTTCAATTTGTGTTCTTAACCATTTTGTATGACATGTATACTTAGACAAACCTTGTCGTATGCCACAGGTAATCAGTGGTATCTTTGGTAGTATTGATGTGGTCCACAAAGCCATTTTTGACAAAGTCGGCCTTCCCCCAGATCCCTGGATTCTCCTTGAATACATCCCATTTAAGTGTTTTTTGACCTTTATCAGATTGCTGCAAATGCTCTGGAATCATTGCAACTATGTTTGTCGGGGAAGAAACCTGTTGAATATTTCACGACTAAGTGCAAGGACTATGAAAAGAAGTACGTAAACAGGTGAATACAGTCTTATTTTTACACTTATTTTATCCCTTTACTATTAAATTTAATATGATTAAAGTGAGCAGAAAATAGGAAACTAACACGAAAATGTCTATTATAGAAAAAGTTGTCATTATGTTATAATGGTGATTTTTACATGATTTCAGTTTCATTGAGTTGCATCTAGTATAAATTGATGTAATTTTGTGTAGGTATAGACCAAACTCTGTTCTTATTCATGACCTGGAAAAATTGCATTACTTTTCAAGGAACTCAGAACTAAGCTTATGTTATCTTCAACAACACTGAAATTGTAAGTATTGCTGTAAATCTGACACGAATACGTGATGTTTGTCTTAGCGAATCCTTATACATGGTAAAGTTGATTTGTTAAGGAAATGTGTCAGTTGGAATGGGTGAATAAGAAACAGAGGTAACCGACCTTTGCAGTGTTGAACACAACATTCTTGCAATCCGGAAGAATGCTAACTGACCATGCTGGCATGTGATATGATGCATTCCGAAATACCACTGTCTTATCATTTTTATCATCAACATTAGAAATAAAGGCGGCACATGCTCCAGATGAGTCAGTATAGATATCAGCCTGCAATACGGTAATTAATCACATCAGCCTATGCAGAAATTGCCAATAAAAGCAACACACCTTTTCCCATCCATCCCTCACTTAACAAGTTGGTATTGCAGGGCTGAGTTACAATTTAAATGGTATCAGACTCTTGGGCGTGAAGGGGTGTGTTGAGAGCCTCACATTGGATTTCATATGGCTTGAAAAAGTGTTTACAAGGTTTACAAGTGGGAGGTATCCCTCAACTTATAAACACTTTTTTAGGTCATATTACATTCAATGCGGACTGTAAGCATCCCAGAAAGTCTTTGTAGTAATTTTAACCATATTGTTGACAAAAAGGAGAGGAAAAAAAATACAATTTTTCAGAAACAGAAGAAGGGACGTAAATAATAATACTTCTAACTTTAATTGTAAACAGGATGTCGAAGGATTTCACCCGCAATACCAGAAGGTCTAAAAGATAGAGCAAGCAACAATTCAAAATCACATAGAATGTTCGAAACAACAAAAAAAGCAATTACAATTTGAATACTATCATTTGGATTGAATATGATGGAATTCACAATTAAAAAAAAGACAATCTATTTGAACTAGCCATGAAAATTAAATGCTTAAGGGAAAGAAAATACCTCCACAGAAGGACCGAGGGAGATATTAACCGACTTTCCATAGAGCAATACATGCTCACATAGCTTAATAGCTTTGTGAAGTTCCTTAAGATGTCCCCATTTTGGAAGTCTAGGCAAACCTGTGGTTTTATGATATATCTATTATTCAGAAAACTTGAACATTGATTCTAAGGACTTTCAAAATATACAGTTAAGAGACATGTTGCTGAATAGTATTACACAATATAAGAACTTCAGTTTAGATGACTTACCATACTCATCTATTGGAGCATCATAGTCATAACTTGTGGTAATAAATGGACCACCGGCTGTACGGCCAAAATTTGTTCCCCCATGATACTAACACACACAAGGATCATACAAAGTGGTCAGCATAAGAAAAGTAAAAACTAAAATATGGCATACCATTTGGATAAATGTATTTTTTGAATGGTAGGTCCGAATACAGTAAGATGAGATACATCTGTACCATGATTTATAAAAAGAAAAAGAAACATCTGTACCATGTAGTAATTATTAAGGCTTCCACCTTTCTGGAAGAAACGAGCAACAGAAAAAGCAACATCTTCTGCTGGCCTGTGAGGATCTCTGCCCCCGAAAGTCTTAAACCTTAACATAGTAGACAATCCCATAGGAGAATAATATTAATATGAGATGCATTCCCTATCGTAATTGTAAAATAAAAATAAAATATTAAACCTTTGTACCCTTTTCGCTGCTATAACCTAGGGAGGGGGAAGACGGGTAAATGAAAGTGCCGTCACAGTTTAGTCTCTAGTCTTTTGCAGAAGCAGAGAATTTAAAAACCATTAACTATTATTGTCAATGGTAAATAATTGCTAAAACTAGCATAAATAATTTTCAGCTTTACTTATCAGTGAAAAAGGGGTGAAGAATATTTCTGAATTATGCCCATCAGATAAGAGAACTATTGGCAGACACTCACCATAAGTACCCCCATGAGTCATGGGAGATACATTATCACATGGTGAAATGAACATTTTGATGCAAAATATGGATAATGGGAGAAAATGTTTAGATTGAATTCAACATACCATCCAGGCCAGTTCTCAGTCCACATTTTGGGCCTCTTTGGAGAGGTAGGTGTAAATTGGTCACAGTAGAATGAGTTGCAAGTATCAATCTGCAAAAGAAAACATTTACTAAAAATAAAATAAAATTAAGAATTTTGAAGCATGTGTAATGATTCAAGATAACACATATTATGACTTATAATCCAATATCCTAAATTTTCAACATTGTTTAAACAAGTACTATGAATCTATGTTTAGTTCACATTTGCAATGTAATAACTACTTCAAAAAATGGTCATCTTACCACAGGATCTGGAGCATCCCACTGTTGGCACATTATCCAAGGGACACTTGTGTTTTGAGAAACAGCCATTTTTGCAGCCCATAAGGCATATTTCTTACCATCTTCTTTATAATAGTTTTCGTAGTATCCATATTCATTTTCTATCTGCAATATTGTGAAGATGGTAGATAAAGTCATCAAAACATACACATTTTAAGGACAAAGTAGACAAGCGTATGAATGAAAGCTACCGAAAAAAAGATGTTCATTGCAAATCCAAGTGAAAAACTTGTATGAACTTGGTTATACTTGCCTGGGATAAGATTATGGGACCCCCTTGGGAGGCAAAAAGATTCTCTTTCTTCATAAGGTTCACTATGTATGTTGTAAATTTCTCCATATGATGCTGAACATCAAGGAAGAGCCAACAAAGTTAGAGCGTATTTACTCCAAATAATACACAAAAGTGGATAGCATTTAGTAATTTGAACCTTATCATGAGTTATAATTCAAAGTCCTACATACATATTACATACCATAAAAGGCTGATTGTAAGTTCTGAATACAGTGCCTGGAATATAATGCAGCCATACTGGTACTCCACTGCAATATACAAACTATGGTTAAGAGTTATGAAAAAGTAATCAACATTGTAGAAGTGGTTAACAGTAATTGATTCCACCATATTTTTTTGATAACTATGTTATAGCTACGAAGTAACCACCGCTGTTTAGCGGTGACTAATCTCTGTCAAGAAACATGTTGGGCACATAAGGTGGATTCTCCACTCTCAAATGGATTTTCTCCATATGTAAGAGCCAGGATCAAACCCCTGACAACTTACTTAAGGTGCCGCCCAAATCGTTTACCACTCGAACTAACCACTTATGTTGAATTATATTTCATATACCATCTCTACTACAGTAGGTTCTTCAAGAGCCTAGGAAAAAAATGACAGAAAAATAATATTTAGAAAGAGACCCAAAATTCCATTCTGCAGCAACAAATGGGCCGATTCGGAGAATCAAGTACATTCCAGCATCCTGAACAACCTTTGCAAACTGGACCAGATCGAATCGTCCTCCAAAGTAATACTACAAAGTTGAGAATTTGAAGTGAAATTATAAAAGATTTTTCATATAGAACTAGAAGTATAGTATGTTACAAAAAAAAAAAAAAACACAAATTCAGCATTTAATTAAAATGACTGACATTTCCAGGAGAAAGCTCATGACCATTCCAGAAAACATAGGTTTCAATGACATCTATTCCACCTTCTTTGGCTGTTTGAATAAGACCAGGCCACATCTATAGCATAACAAAGTAAGAATGAGTGAATAATATCTATCATAAAGGTAAAGAAATAGTTGGTGTATGAGTGAAGTAGTACTGACAGCGGGAACACTACGAGGGTAATGAATAGAAGCAGAGATAAGAAGCTTGCGTTGGCCATCAATGATGAGTGAGCGACCGTCGTAGCTGACGTTACTACCGACAGCACCATATAACAAAGTTGAAACCAAACACAAAATGAAACACAAGTTCATGTTTCAAGTGTGAATGTGATTTGGTGTGATTTTGAGTGTTTTAATAGCAGCAACAAACTGGTTAGCACTTCAGTTAAGTGAGCACGTGTGTGTTACTCTTTTTCTTGGTCACAGTAACCGGTTCGGACACAGATAATATTGCCAGCTCTTTTTTTTTTTCTTTACCTTTCTATTTAGTTTGCATTTTTTTATAATAAATCCATTAAAATATTGGGGTAATAGTTATTTTGGTTTCACAATAATCATTCATAATTTATCAAAATTTTAAAATAATCTTTTATGTTAAAATAATTTGTTAATATTATCATATTAGTCTTTTATTGTCATACCAATTATATTACTAGAAAAAGAGTCTTCCTTCTCAACCACAACTTTGTTTTTTTCAATCACCAAGACTCGGATCAGTAACTTTACACATAGTTAGAACCATTGGGTATAAAAAAACTACTGAACAATCACAAACATATCTACATATCTCCAAAAAGATAATTAAAGGTTTTCTATACTTTATTGTTTTCGAGAAAAGAAATCGTAGAGAACCTTCAATCCAATTTTGACTTGTGTCCGCAGAAGATAGTATGGGGCAAGACCAGTGTGTGCATAATTAATTTATCATGGATCCAACATATCTCTGTTCTTCAACAACCTGACCAATGTTTGCGCAACTCATACTGCCCCACGTTCATATGTTTTTATCTCTAATGGAATTTACTAATAAATTTCATTTATATGGATCGTCTGGGTAAAACATTTTACACGTATGCTTTGATTTTTCAATATGAACGAGGTATCTCCACGCGTAATTAGATAGACCGATCTCTCAAGAGATTTCATTTTAATAAATTTCATTACAAAGAATAAATCTAAATCCTTCTTTGAAAATATATAACGTAATAGATGATAAAACTCTTCATCTAGATATTTGCATGAACATATTTATAATTGATCTCAAAATATTATTGAATTTGCTTGCGATGTACTTTGAAAGAGATTTCTTACAATCTCATAAAAATTACATATTCCTTTAAATTTACAATTTCCAATTCTAATTAGAAGAGAACAAGGGAGGTCAAATGAGATTCTTTTGCCCAATAATAAACAACCATATCTTGTCAGGTAGGTAGATCTAAACAGTATTTGGATTGCAAAGAATCAATCCGGATCTGCATAGCATAGGTTTCAATATAATTTGTATTTGTTTTCAATTAACAATCAATATATTCTAAAGAAACATATTCTGCATGTATGATTTACGTATATGAGTTTTATTTTCTCTCCATAGGAGTATTAAGTATAGGTAGGAAATGGCAATTTAGAAAAGTTATCTTGTAAATCTGTGATTGAAACGGTGTTCAAGGAGATATCGAGAGGGTTCCCACCACCTTCATCCAATAATACCAAACTGTTTTCACTATCTTTAAGGAAAGACCGAGGAACATGATACCTGTAGCAACATAACACATAGCATTAATTAGTATCTAAAAGTAGTGGTTATAGTTCAAGTGTCCTTGTCATAATTTGTTACTCCTTTTTTTCCATGTTAAGTTATAATATGAGGTAACATATATATGATAAGTGGTAACTCACAATGATTGTGAAGGATTGCCTTTGGAATCAAGAAACAAAATCCAATAGCGACCAATGCTTTGTCCATTTACCCAAGCTTCACCTTTTGCCATTGAGCTAAGGTCTAAGGCAATAGGATCATCTCCCTTGGGTGTGTCAAATGTAGTCTGCCAATTCAAATTCTCATTGTCACACTTCCATATAATAATAAAGTATATTATGTAACAAAAATATAAATTAGAGCTTCTTTTCAATCTTCCTTTAATTACTAAAACTTCTAATATGCTAACTATTGTACAGAAAAATGATAATAGTGATATTAATATCACAACCACTACTTCCTGTGTTATTTTACCTTGTACCAAGTGAGAGTAACTTCATCAATCGTGATATTCCCCAATTGAGTCCATTTAATGTCTGTGCTATTTTGTTCTGTATATACTTCTAATTGCTCTCCAAGTAATCCAACCTATAGTACACAAGATTGATGAAAATGTTGGACACACATATAAGGGTGACAATGTAAAATTTATTAGATAAACAAAATTTGACTATTGACAGTATATAACACATGATCAAAATAATAGGTAACCTGATATCCCCATGTAGAACTGTTCAAATTAAGAGACTCTTGTTCACTGCACTGAAGTTCCACATTGTTTAAACCAGCAAATCTTTTTTCAAGAAATGCCCCTGAATCCTATAAACCAACATAAAATATCTCAGACTTAAATATTACAAAGTAAAAAAAAAAGTATTATAACACTAGAAATCCTTAAAAAAAACATACCGGAAGTCCAACCATACTGCTGAGAATAGAAATATTGTTTGTTCCTTCGTTTAATGTAATTGGGAGCTCTAATGTAAATGACTTCACATCATGATTTCCATGTTCCCCTCCTAGTAGATATAATTAGCATAAAGTAATGATCAGTTAACCACTTAGGTAACTTCTTTAGAAGCTTCAAATTTTGGATGTGTGTGTACCAATGTATGTATTGTTCACAAAAGCATAGGCAACATGAGCAGCAGATTGAACACGGAGTATTGGATCGTTGCAAGATAAATTATTTTCAAGCCTGTTCATAAAATTAATCACTTCAGAAAATACTCAAAAGAACTAAGACAGATCATATAGTAAGCAATGGCATATTACATATATATTTGATAGATTTATTGTTAGAACTTAAAACAGATCATGACTAACCTAAGAGTATACCAAAGGTAATCAGATTTGTCTTTGGTTGTATTCATTTGCTCAAGTAATGAGTCTGATCTTAGTGAAGTGTCATCAAAGTTTGGAATGATATCTTGGAATTGTTTCCAATCATCAACTGAGCTGAAGTTTTGTCTTGAAGTTATGATCCTTCTGTTGCTCGTTGTATTTAACTGTATAATGTATACATATATTTAAATTATATGATTAAAAGGACTAAAATGGAACAGAAAATCACAAGATTAATTAATTTGTTACACGTATAATTAATTCTGACAAAGTTATAACTTACATGTGCGGTATTGAAAGCCACATTTTGACAATCTGGTAAGATACTTATAGACTTTGGGAGCAATTTGTATGAACTATTGTTGAATTGGACACTAACAGTGTTCCCTTTATCATTGTTTATAAGAAATGCAACACATTCTCCTTTTTCTTCTTCAAAAACATAACCCTGATCAAAATGAAAAGGAGAAAAAAAACCTATGAATATTTGAATTGCAGTAAGTGAAAATAAACATGTTGGAGAAAAAATATTAAGAGCACTCACCTCTTGAAGTTCACCTAAAGAAAAGTTTCTCTGCACTCCTTGTAATAAAGTGGTGGAACAAGACTTGATTGCAGCATGCAACTCCTTGAGATGTCCCCACTTAGGTTGCCTGAATAAACCTAACAATAATATTTGCAAAATTAACACTTTATATGTAGTGAGGTAGGAAAAAGGTAGGAAAATAACTAGGATTATACACTTGTCATTCAAAAATGAATAAAATAAAATTGATGTTATACACTTACCATATTCATCAAGTGGTGCTTGATCATAATAGCCTGTTATAGTGTAAGCAGAGCTTGTTCTCCCAAAGTTAGTTCCACCATGATACTAAGTTGCAAACAATGTTAATTAGCGTTTATATTATAGTGTAAGATTGAATGTGATAGTTGAAAATGGTTTTCCTAGGATGACACCAAATTTCTTGATGAAATCTTGACTAGAACTTAATTGGTACTATATATGATTAATGCAAATAAAATAAGCTTAAATGAAGAATAATACCATATAGTAGTTGACAAAGCTTCCATTTCTCGCAACAAAAAGAGTGACATGAAATGCAATGTCTTCAGCAGAGCGTATATATGGCAATCCACCATATACTTGATAGCTTCAACCAGAAAGAAGAAGAAAAAAAAGTAGTTAATTATGTTGAATATAAACGTTTTTTTTCCTCAATAAATATAAGGTTTAATTCATGAACTTACAAAGATGTCCAGTTCTCTGTCCACATGGCAGGCTTATTGGGGGAGTTTGGTCCAGTAAAAGTTTCTCCACATCTCATGCCGTTGCATGTATTGATCTGCATTCATAGAAAAGAATCATACACAGAATTTATGGTTTTTTCTCAAGATTGTAGTACCCGTATTTTTTATTTTTTTTTAGAGGAGATAGCTTATAGCTTTTCATTAGAAATTAAAGATCCAATACAAGAAGGTGCAATATTAAAAGTTTGGAAATTAGCTAGGAGTATGGCCTTTCTTGCAAGAGTATGAGCGACCATAGTATATTTTTTATTGTATTTACTTTAATTTTAAAATTTATTTAGTACGGTCCATTATTTTATTTCTTAGTATTAAAATTCATTTGCACCTTATTGAAAATATATGATACATGTTTTTGACAACAGGTTTGTTATGTCACAAGTTAGCAGGATAATTGCTTTAGATGAAAATTCACGAGAGTTATGTCACAATGTTTGTTAAAATTGCTGCATGCCCAAAGTTGGATTCAAACTTTGGTTAAGCTATAAAAGACTAGTGTTATCTCATCTAAGTGTTTTTGGTACATAAAAAGAATATGAGAGAATGACATAATAAAATCATTAAATCTAAAATTTAAATTTATAAACAAGTGGAATGAGTGGAACTGACCACTGGATCAGGAGCATCGGGTTGCTTGCACATAACCCATGGTACACCTGTATTAAGACCCACCGCCATTTTTGCAGCCCATTCAACATACTGCGATCCTGCGGTTCCAAATGCCCTTTGGATGTTTCCATATTCATTCTCAATCTATATATACATACATACATAATCACCCACTCAATGGTGGGAGAAAAATAAATTGGTCAAATTAAACTAATAACTGCTTGACTTTAAGTCATTATAACATTAACAGGAATCATATATACCTGTGACAGTATAATTGGACCTCCTTGCGAAGCATATAAACCCTCTTCTTTCATCATGTTCACGATTTTTGTCGTAAAATTTTGCATGTAAAACTAAATTAAAGAGGCATATAAATAGACATGTTAGTATTAGTGAAACACAACAAATAAGTGTGGCCAAAAGAGCATGTTAGCTAAATGTACCTTGAATGGCTCATTGTCCGTTCGGTAGACAATGCCAGGGACATCATGTAGCCAAAATGGGAATCCCCTTCAAGTTTAGCAGTTAGCAATTTTGGCTTAGTAATTGGGAATAAATAAATAAAATTTAGTACATTTTTATGTAAGTTAGTGAAAGTACCCGTAATTCCATTCACTCTCGATGAAAGGTCCAATCCTGAGGGAAACATACAATCCTTGAGCATGGATTTCCTTTATGAATCCCACCAAGTCATTTCTGCCGCTGAAATCATACTGTGGTATGTATGTATTAGTGTATTACCCTTTTTTTTTTTTTTTGTGTGGGAAGGATATCAGTATATTACTATTTACCCCGTAATTAATACTTCACATACGTACATGACATCAATAGTGCGTATATTAGTATTATTATTGTTTTTTTCTATATTACATTTAAAGAATGGTGGGTAATTTACCCATCAATCAATGAAAAATGGTCTTTGTTAATGGGGTTAATGATAGTTTATGGGTGCCACTTAAAAATATACTTATGTGACTAATGTTTATCGGTTGAGTAAAATATCCACTATTTTTTTCATGGGTAACCTAGGTGTCACCTATTACATGAAAAAATTGTGAAATTGTATTTTGTACGTTACAAAGTTTCCATCTCTGTTTAATATTGACTAATTCGGTTGAGAAACACGTGACACATAAGTTAAATTATTTTCTATCAATACAACTTTCTTCTTGCACAAGAGTAAGAAATCGTACATCTAACCACTTGCTTCACTTGAACCATTTCATTCATTATTATTAGTAATGTATAGAATTGTTTTAAACTCATATTATCGGAGTATATGATAAAAACAAGGTTGGAGTAACCGAAGAAGAGATGTATAAAATAGGTACCTTGCCGGGTTGGGGTTCATGTAGATTCCAAAACACATAAGTTTGAATAACATCCAATCCTCCTTGTTTTGCTTTCGCTATCAAATCTGGCCACATCTGCGTTACGTTTCAAATTTTTAAGCAATTGATACTTATGTGTAACCGTAAAGTCTGTTCGTGACAAAATTACTGATGGCTGCTTACTTACTTCCAATTCCAAATGTACCTTTTATTAGGCCTCAATTATTTATAGTTGGTTCAATATTATTTATATTCTTTCTTATATTAATAAAATCCAAACTTATACCGATAATATTAGGAAGAGGCCACAACATATATAAAAAATGTATCTCGTGATCTCAATGAAACTGGACTGTAGCCAATCCAAAAAGTTTGAGGAAGAACATTAATTCTCTATCATACAATCATTCATACCCGTGATGCAAAAGTGAGATATTGCAGCTGTATACAGTAGATATATATGTGGCTCAAAAGGGGATTGTATACTAGCTACAAGACAATCCGTTTAATTAGTTGAACAGAAAGGAAGAAACTTTTATAATTAAATAATTAACAATAAATAACACAGTCAGCTGGCATTAATTGATTAGTAATATGCATTGTTGGCAGAGAAACAAGGAGGGCAATGAAAGCATACAGTCATAAAAATCAAAATTTGGAATCAAATTTAAAGATATTTAACCTTTCACTAATTTTTTTTTAGTTGCTAATTTACTTTTTTCTTATCTTTCTTTGTTTCATAAAACTTGAACATATTCTAATACCTATATAAAAAAAAAGAAGCAGTGCATTGGTAGAACCTTACCTACCGGGAAACACAGAAAGTATGAGCTTTTGTTTCAAAATTGGACTTTACATAATATAAACATATGCATAGCTATACTTTCTGTGTGTTCTAACGACGAAGATGCTAACTACTGAGAGATGCAATGATAGGAAACTAGGTACATTGCAGAAAAACATGATTATATTTATATATAGTTTTGATTACCTGAGGGGTGCTACGGGGGTAATGAATAGAACCAGACAAAAGAATATTTCTTTGGCCATTGATGATAAGAGATCTTCCATCATATGTTACCTCTTCTGCACCTTTAACTCCAAAACTTAATTCCATTATTGTTACCAGCATCATCACCAAAGACACCCATTTTTCCATCTCCACTGATTTAATTTATCACACCTCTTTAGTTATCTTTATAATACTAGTCCTATGTGACACTCCAAATTAAGCTATATGTATATAAGTAACAAAGCTAGTTAGAGAGGGAAAGAGATGGGAGAGTCATAATTGAAGTGGGTGATGAGAATATTTTGGGGTGGGACTAGTTTTTCTTTACATTGTATGTGCCACCAAATTACGGTGTCTTATTCACCGATTACACTTTGCCAACAAGAGAACCCAACCCACACACACGAGGAACAGTTGCAACAAAATCCTTATAAGAAAGAAACACTAGTATCATATATAAATATATATTTTTGAGGGTTATATAATATTATAGTATAGTATAATAGTTATGAAAAATAAAACGTAAACAATAGTAATAACTTTAAATAAAATAAATACAGTCAAGCTTCTTCAAAAAAGATAGTCAAGAGAAACTCAATTATAACTTTAGAAAGTACGCTCAGGTGGTTTGAGTACTACTTGTACTTTATTTTTATAGATGGATATCTTTTTGAATAAATGAATTGTTTTTGCTGTTTAAAAAAATAAATACAAAGTAGTGATAACTTTAAATAAAATGAATATTTATATTCCATAAGAAACATATTATCAATAAAAAAAATAAAGGCTTAAATATTTGGTGAATCTTCTGTCCAATTGTCGCGTTATTTTTCGGAGATCAAAGCTATTTAGTTAGCTTTGACTCACTAATTTTATTTCACGATTGAACTTTTTATTTTTTAAAGAAAATGGAAAAAAGTTCAAATTACCACATTTTAAAGATTTAGGGTTCCCGGGTTAGTTCCGTTTAGGGAAGGTGTTAGCACCCTAAACGTTCGTAGTACACTACGAGAACCTCTTGATTTTATTTAATTTCTTGGCTATAACTTGCTTACTTTTTGAAAATGGAATTAAATGGTGATTAAAAGAAAAAGAGCATTTTTATTTACATTTTTTATTGATTTGGAAGGACATGATCATTTGCCTACGTACCCGTGAGGGATCAAAACCTCGTAGTTCGGGGTAAAAATTATCGTTTGATTGGTCTTGAGTTTTTTATTAATTTTGAAAAAAAGTTAAAATAAAAAGCCAAGTGGCAAAATAGAATTGAGTTGTATTTTTTAATATTAAAAAAAATGACTCAAAGTATAATTAAATTGATTGAAATTTGATTAAGAAAGAAAATAAAAAATGAGAATCACTTGATTGAAAATCAAGGTTTATTATGAAAATGATTTTTGTGAATTTTGGACTATTTGAAATGTTTTTGTTCTTTTTGATTAACAATTAAAACATAAAAATAAAACTAACGTGACGAGAAAATAAAAGCGCAAGGAATTTCCGTAGTGGCGTTGGATCACCATGAAAACCCTTTTCTAACCAATTTTTTTTTTGCATTTTTTAAATACGTAAAAGCAGAATAAATAAATAAAATAAAAGGACACATGCATGATTTTTTTCATTTATAGTTACATTGGTCCTAAATACATTCTAATTGCGAATAAATAAATGACAAAATTTAAAATGCTAAATAGAAATAAAATGAAATGCAAAAATGCTAAAAAGAAATAAAATGCAAGGAAATAAAAGAAAGGGACAACCGAATGGATAAAATTACTGAGGGGACAAAATTCCGAAGGACTTTTCCGAAGGGACAGAAAAAGAGGGAGAAGAAAAAAATAGCTCGTCAACACAAGCTAAATGAGGGAAAAGAGAGAAAGGTTCTTTGACAACTCAATAGAACTTTTGGTGTGAGTATAAGTGAGGAATGAGAGCTATATTTATAGGTGAAGAGGCTGATGAAAATGGAAAACTGATTTAATGAATTTTGATGGTGATTTGAATGGTGTTTAATGGTGAATTTTGAAAGAGGAATGTGAAAGTTGACACTTGACTTGAAAAATTTTGGACCTTGGACATTTTATTTTTGGACCTATTCTGAGTAATAAATAAAAAGAAAATAACCTAAAAAAACAAAATAAAATAAAAGATGGAAATAAAATAAAAATAAAAATAAAATAAATAAAAAACTGGGCCCGAAAACAAACAACAAATGAGGTATTTTAATATCTCTCTGCCGAAATTTTCCCTGAAAAGGACAGAGAATATTTCAGGCCACAAGACATGTAAAAGTGAGATCTTAGATCAAAAATTGGGGTATGACAACAATAAAGTAACTAAAGTCTCTAACCTGCCATAAAATCCAGTGGATGACCATATATAAAGAGTAAGAAAGAAAAGCAAAAACAACCATACAGAATCGAAGAGTATTACTCAATAGTTGTTTCGAGAAATTGATGATGACCAAAACCAAAAATTTATAATACATAGCCGTAGAAAGAGGAAAAAATAGTAGTTCAAGGTTGGTGTTACAAAATTATTGGGGTAATATTCACTTTAATCTCAATGTGTAATGAGTAGTCACAATAATTCTTCTATGTATCAAAATTTTAAAATAGTTTCTGATTGTACAATAATTTAGTCAAAATAATCTTTGATAAAATATCCATTTTGATACAAAATGAATCAAAGATGTGTATCCATTTAAGCAACAATTATACCTTCTCCTCGTTATATTTTAGTGAACTATCCATTTTGCCCTCCTATATAAATCAAAACCCTTTATCTTCTGTTTTTTTTTTAAGTATTATGGTACACAACAGCAAGAGAGAGTAAGTTTAAAAAGAGAAATGATATTTTTATAAGTATTTGTTGACAATTTTTAGAATAACCTTATTTTTTCTCTATTTTTATTGGACAAAATTAATAAAGAAAGAAAGAGAAATGAAGAGATAAAGTAAGAACACCATGAAAGTATGAGAAAGTTGTTCCAAAATATTTATATAAATATTATTTTTCGTTTAAAAAATACAAATCAAAAAAGTTTTTCGTTACACAAGTATTTTGGAAAAACTAATTTTTTCTGTATATTATTGTTTTTCAGAAATTATAAATAAATAGTTCCAGTTTCCTATAGTTCAACAATTCAACTTCATTTCTTTTAAAAAAATTAAGGGTTAAATATATTTTTGATCTATATAAAATTTTTAAATTTCAAGTTTTAGTCTCTATAAAAAAATTTCATCAATTGTTGGTCCATACAAAATTTTCTACCTCCACTTATGGTCCTTGTTTTTAAATCAAATCATGTGTATACTTCACATTTTTGAATGAACTTTTATCAAAATATTTATAATAATCTCTTCTAAAAAATAATTAACAAGGTATGAATTCAATATGAACTTTAAAGCGCTAAAAAGTTAAAAATTCATATTTAATTCATCACTTGTTAAAAAAAAATTAAACTTTTGCAAGAGAAATTTCTATAACATACTAAACACGACTACAAAAAAATAATACAAAATTTCGAAGGATACATATGATTTTACTTAGATGCAAGGACCAAAAGTTGTGACGGACAAATTTTAGGGATAAAAAATTGATAAATTTTTTTATAGGGAGTAAATCATGAAATTTCTAAATTTTATAGGGACCAGAAACATATTTAACCCAAAAAAACAATTCAACTTTGTAGTTTACCAGGAACTTCAAATGAAAATTTCTTTTTAATAAACAAAATTTTAAAAAAAGTGATACAATCTAAAACATTACAAAAATACAAATAGTTTATCCCTATGAGTTTAAGTCAGTTGGTAGGGATATTGCATATTATATGCAGGGGTCTGAGTTCGAACCCTGAACACCCACTTTTTCACATTTAAAATGTGTGAGCTCTAACCAATAAGATACTTGACCAAAAAATAATACAACTAGATTGCCCTCTCAACCATTTTTCGGAAGAGAAATGATATTTGTACAACCATTTTATGACAACTTTTTGACAATTTTTTCTCTCATACTCACATTATACTTTTATTCTCTCTCTTCATTTTTCTCTCTCTATTGTTTTGAACCAATAGAAAGAGAGAAAATGAAAGTTGTCACATATAGTTGTATATTTATCACAACTCTTTTCAGAAAACTTAAAAAAATATATAATCCTGAAAACTTAATTTAATTTTTCGAATATTTTATTCAAACTAGAAAGGTGCAATTGAAGTTTTTCAAAAAGTTTTCAAACTGAAAAACTTTTTATACACCAGAAAATTATATGGGGTGGACTCATGTTGGAAAGATTGAGAGTGAGAGTAAAACCAAATGTTTAAAATGTTACTATATATATGGAAAAAGAGGTAAAATTGATATTTTAGTGATTTGTGAAAGTGAAGGTAAAGGTGTAGAGAGTAAATTTTTCTTTATGATGACTATAAATTCAAGGGCCAAGCCAAATGTTATGGAGCCCATGTTAAATTTGGGTTATGGGCCACTTTGGACATGTTTGATCCGCCACACAGGATGAAAATTGCTGTTCACACATAGTATATGGCTAAAAAAACACCAGCAAAATACCGAAATACCCCTCGGCCGTTAACTGCCGCGGAAGTTAACCGGAGGTAGTTAACTACTGCGGAACTTCGGCAGTTAACTTCCGCGAAGCTTCAAACCTGAAAATGGCAAATACAAACCATATGATCTCCATTAAACTTTATGTGTTAATTCAATGTCATTTATATATGTTATGTTTGAGAACTTTAGACCTTACTTAAGTGTGTTATCGTGAATTCAATTATACGATTGCTATTTATTTTGCGATTTGCTTCATGAACAAGATTTCAGATCCAAGACGTGCTTATTCACAAATAAGTATGAGGATTCATGTCAGAATAACTGGATCTTTATTCCAAATTAATTATACTGTTATTTCATAAGTAACTTAATCTCTTTTTTTAATCATTTTTGCCATTTTCTGCTTGTGATATTCTTTACTGGTACTGCATTTAATTTAATTTAATCAATTGTGTCGTTTTTGTTTAATTGAAAACTTAGGATTTGAATTATATGTAGCCATGTATCATGCGGTCGTTGATCTTGGTGGTTTGATGGAGATCAGATGGTTTGTATTCGTCATTTTCAGGTTTGAAGTTTCGCGGCAATTAACTATCGAGAGATATTTCGATATTTTACCGGTGTTTTTTAGTCATATACCATGTGTGAACAACAATTTTCACACAAGATTCACCAGGGACTGTTCACTAGAGACGGTTTTTTAAAAAGATGAAGTCAATGTTGGCAGCTTGTAGGGCAGATGAAGAACCTTCCTAGAAAGTGACACATTCAATATGTTCATTTCACTTAGACCTGCTCGGTTCCTAGTCGCTGCATACAGGGTAGATTCACTGCTGACATAGATGTTATATAACTCGTTTTATTTTATTTTAAATGTTTACTTAGTATCTACTTTTCTTCTCAATCTGTTAGCTTATAATTATACCACTTTACAAGACAGGCTAAATTAAAATAACATTCTTGATGCCCAAGTAAGACCTATTGTATCGAAGTTTTTATTTTTATTTGTGAATATTGCATTTGATTATACATAAATAAGCTGAAATAAACAGAGCAATATAAAAAGGGCAATCATCATCAATCCATGTCCGAGTTTAAGAAATCAAAAACAGATCTAACTAAATTATGAGCAAAATCATTAACAAAACATTTAATTCACTTAGCTTGGTCTGAAGGTATTTGTTTGGGATCTAGAAGTGTGCTCTTCCTTGAGATCTCAAGAGAAATCTTTAGATATTGCATCCTTCCTCGTTTGACATTAAGAATTCATTTTAAAGATAACACATTTGAATAATTCTTCATTTAACATTAAGAAAAATCATTCTAAAGATAACACGCCCGAATTTAGAGTCAACAAATTATAAATTCTTAATCTCATTTTCCTACTGCTTCGTCTTCTCGACCTTCTCATCCCAATTCATTTTTTAAAGTTAACGTTGATGATGTTGAACCTTCAAACAATAAATGAGAAATTAGAACAATTATTTGTGATTCAAATAATTTGGTGATGGTCGTGGCCATCTAATCTTTTGAGACTCTTCTTGATTCTAATATTGCACAGACCGTGAGTTTGAAGACCACACCATCAAGACAAATCATTTTACAAATAGCATGGAGTTTGATTTTATAAATAATTGTCCTGTTTTTTTTTTTTGAAGAAAAATAATTGTCCTGTTTTAAAACAAGTGTTGACAAAAATTGTTCAAAAAATAATAACTTTTAATTTTCAATCTAATTTTATTTTTATTTTTTTTCAATTATACTAATAATTAATATCACATGCATTATGCTAGAGCCAATATCTTTTCACCAACACTTTTTTTAGACTAAGAAGTACACCAATACTTGAAACCACCAAAATTTTACTACTACCCTAATACATACAAAGGTACTGTTTGGCACTATGAATAAGAAAATTAATTATAAGTAAAGTAGTAGAAGTCAAAGGATTTAAAAAGGGATATGCGATTCATTACAACTCGGTGAAGTTTGAGCTTAGCCAAATTCAAAAGAAAAGGACAACAATTTTTTGACTGGAGATATTAAGAAAAGAGTAATTCAATCTCAATCCTAATCAATGGAATATCTTTGTCATCCATAATCAGTCACTGTCCCTACTTGTCGAGATAAATCTTTTGGAAGGTAACATCCAGGTAGCTTCCACATTAGACCCCCCAAGTTCTTATTCTTATCCACCACCACACATACTACTGCTACAAGTCTACAACATAGCCCCGAGTCACCCACTACGTCGTAAAACCATATAATATATATTTTAGTTTTTATCTTTTTTGTTAAGTTTTTTTCTTAAAAAAATTGACAATATTAGTATATGATTGTTTATTTGTTTGTAAAATAAATGTTAGTCTTCCCTACCATATTTTTGAAATAAATGCTACTCTTCCCTGCCATATCATTATGCATCAGATTATTCATGACCATATCATTATTAAGTAAACAGTTTATTTTAGAGAGGAAAATAAGTACTCCATTTCCAAAGGACTGGTATGGGATAAAAAGGGAATGTGATAATAATTCATCAATGATTTAACGTTTGTTTAACGGAAGGACGATGTTGAAAAAGTTTGTCAACTTAAAGGATTGATATGAGACAAAAATTAATAAAAATGATCAATTTGTAACAAACGTGAAACTTAAAAGACCCTTAAAGTAATTTAGTCTATATTATAATTTGAAGGTTAATTAAGTAATTGTCTCTATAAATATTCATAATTTAGTTTTTAGTCTCTATAAAAGAAACTCACTTTTTACTCTATTTAACATTTTTAAGGATAAAAAAAATGTTGACAGAAATTTTTTACGGAGACTAAAAATTGCTGATAGAAAATTTTAAAGAGACAAAAAATGTTGACGAGAAATTTTCCAGAGACTAACATGTACGGTCTTTTTAGGGATTAAAAATAAAATTCTAAATATTTATAAGAATATTTTTTTAATCAATCCTAAATAGAATAAGCCATTAATTTTGTCTCCAAACTATATTACATTATCTCTTCAACTTGATTTGTGAACTAATAAAAATAAACATTTTAAGCAATCATTAAAATATTTTTAATCTATCAAGATAGTCTTCGAGCTATCATTTTCTCTCCTATTTTTAAAGTAAGGGAAATGTTAAGCGTTAACTAGTGTATCCGAGACACTAATTAAGGAGACTAATATAATTTTTTTTTACTACCTCCGTCCTTAATTACAAGACTCTTTTGAGAATTTTTTTCCCTTTTTATAAGACCTCCTTGCTATTTCCAACTACATTAATTATTTCTTTACATACATGCCCCTATTTATTATACATCTTTTTCTTCAATCAGCAATAAATAGTATATGGAAAACATAAACCAACTCTCTTAAGGATAAAATTGTAAAAACAATAGTGATGACAAACAACTTTAATACGAATATCCACTTTCTTAATTTCCGTGATTTTAGTAAAAGAGTCTTATATATATGAACGGAAGTAATATTGAAAAATGGTGAAAAGTGGAATCTTCCACTACAAAAAGTTGTTGTTTTTAATGAAAAATTTGTATTTTTAACTTTTTTAACTAGTGTCTCAGGGGTATCGGTTAACATAACTTTTAAAGATAGTAAAATTTGATAAAAAAAAATTGTTTACACCATAAATTAAATTTGGGTTATCTCAAATAATTCGTCCTAAAAAAAACTCGTTATATTGATTAAACATTCACGTAAAACATGTGATGGATTTCTAAGCATTGTATTTGAACTATGTCATTATCCATAACCATAATTAGTGAATCATAATTATCCGGGTAGGAAAACCATTTTTCTTTAATTTAATTTATTCCAGATAATTAATGAGATAAATTGGGAAGGGGTGGAAATTAGTGGACCTTATAAATTGCCAATAGGGGTACGAGATTGATATTTTACATTGTGAGCTGAATATTCAATTGGTTGATGTGACAAATCGAAAAAGATAATGCTTTTTTGATGGACGCAATAAGATAATGCTAAAAAACAAACTTGGGTGTTAGACTATTCTTCTCCCCCCCGTTCTTCAATTTCTTGTAACACAAGAATTACAAATGATGCAAGAGAGGTTTGGTGGGTTATGGATGAACTGAAACCACATAGACGTAGACGATGAAGCTAGTTTGCGTACGTGGGCAATAAAGAACTTGACTTACTTAAATCACGGTTGAATCAAGCTACGATATATACATATGTTTTGAATTGACTAGCATTAGGCAAAATTGTGGTGCTAATGTGGTTTTGTTTAATTTCTTTTTTATAATTATTTTACAACGACATTATTAAACGTGTGTGTAAAATAATTATGGGTCTTGCTAACAAGTGCCCTCGAGGCAATGGTTAAGAAATCCAAAAGTATAAATTTTGTTTTGAAACCATAAATTTTGGCTTTTGATTAAGTAATAATTACATCACTTTTTATAAAAACTTACTTATTTTAGTAGCTTAACCAATGTCATAAGGGCAATGGTTAGCATTCTACAATAATTATACACTAACAAAATATATTAATTAAACTCTTCGTAAAATTATGGGAAATGTTAACTTGTGCCCTAATGGCACATGTTAAGAATGCCATTAATAGAAATTATGTATTGAAAATTGTGTTAATTTATTGCTCAAAATGTTTAATGTTAATTTTTTTTTCAATAAATTCTCACCATTAATGGAATAAAATTAATGCTTAATATGTGCCTTAGAGGCACAAATTAACATGACCCTAAAATTATTATATTTTAGCTTTGGTTAAATTTTTCATATGTTTTAGATACACATAAATTAAACTAATGTATTCAATTTCATGTAATATTTCTTTTTCTATTGATAGTAAAACCAACAAATTCAATCTTTGTTGAAATACCACTGATTTTGCATAATGTATTAATAAATTGAGAGAAAATGATGCTGGTTTATAAGTATTTTTTTATTAGCTAGTAGTAGAATATGATATATTTTTATCAAGTACATGATTTTTTTTATTTTAAATTGTTTAGGTTTAAGGCGATGATTGTCCTGGCGACCTTCTGACCATGGTTTTTACTTTACAAAATAGGCAATGATTAAACTCTAGACTAATTGCTTGATAGTTCAAATCTGTTACTACTTGGACCAATTCAGGGTTGGTGTTTTGTTTAAGTTTTTTTATTTGTAGCGATTAGAATGATGATGTTAGTCAAGCAACAATTGTTGAGATGTAAGTTGGGGTATTTGTAAATATTTTGACGCTCAAGTCAATAAAAAAACAAAAAGTGAAGGTTTAAAAAATAGATTGCATGTACCTTTAGAGATGGAGAAGGATGCATTTTAAAGGTGTTGGCATGGATCAGATGGAACAATAATGAAAAAACGTTACGATTAGCGTCCATCAAGGAAGTATCAGGTGTCACTTAGGAGTCATTTGATCGTTGTAGAATCCAAAGGATCTGAGGTTCGCAGTTGAACTATTTAAAAAGGATTCAAGGTCCGTTGGACACGACATGTGACTCTTGTGCTTGAGTACATTTGGACCTCCACATGTGTAAACTTTTGCTTGGTAGACATCGCGCATGAGCATCTGGTCAGTTCATAACAATTTTAAAATATATTTTCTTGTTATAAACAATAATCTACTAAAATATATTCCTATTAGTCTCATGCCCACAATATGTTGAATTCAAAAAACAATTTTAAAATTTAATAGATGAAACACATTATGTATAAACATTTTAGAAATTTAAATGGCAACAAAAGAAAAAGGAAGCAAAAGGTAATGGGAATGAAAAAGTAATAAATTTGTGAAGGTGAAGATGATATCCATTGGGTAAGAGCAAGAGGCAAGATGAATGGTCTGGTCTGGTCCGGTCGACCTAGCCAGCCAGCCAATAAGTGTTGAAGCCGACATTTAGAAAAACAACCGTACGAGTCAGAAAAACAACGTAAGCAATGACAGAATCAGTAAAATGCTCGAACAGTCACACGTGCCATACACCAGTGAGTTAATGCCACATGGTGTCTGCAGTCAAATGAAAATTAAATAGATACGACCTCCAACTTGGCCATCACACGCACGCACGTGTCTTAATTCTTTCTAACACTCTCCTATAAAACATAACCCATTCATTGACTCTCTGTCTCATCTCATCTCATCTATCTCACAAAACAGAACATAGAACAAGAACAACAATTATCATCAACAACATAGTCAACGTTTCAGTCAAAGAACAAGAATGCAAGGTGAATTAGAATTGCCACCTGGTTTCAGATTTCACCCCACTGATGAAGAATTGGTGAATCATTACTTGTGTCGCAAATGTGCTGGTCAATCAATTTCTGTTCCGGTTGTCAAAGAAGTTGATTTGTATAAGTTTGATCCATGGCAGCTTCCAGGTACTTAACTCTTTCACAACCGAACTTCAGATTATCAGACTCTTTTTCATCCTATAAATTTAACTTGTTTTTGTTCATTTTTGCAGAAATGGGTTACCATAGTGAGAAAGAATGGTATTTTTTCTCTCCAAGGGACAGAAAGTATCCTAATGGTTCGCGACCAAATCGAGCTGCTGGAAGTGGTTATTGGAAAGCTACTGGAGCTGATAAACCAATTGGGAAATTGAAGCCGATGGGGATTAAAAAGGCGCTAGTATTCTATGCTGGTAAAGCCCCCAAAGGAGTTAAAACTAATTGGATTATGCACGAATATCGTCTTGCCAACGTTGATAGATCAGCCGGAAAGAAAAATAACTTGAGGGTATGTTTGTTGTTTTAACACAACATTTTTTAGTTACTCTAATAATTTTTCAGATTATTATTTGGTGGTGTTTATGTGTTTGTGTTAATGCTTCATAGAAAAATGGATTTATCTGATTATGATTTGCTTTGCAATTTGCAGCTTGATGATTGGGTGTTGTGTAGAATTTACAACAAGAAAGGCAAGATTGAGAAATTCAACACTAGTACCACACCAAAGGTTCAAAATTATTATGAACACGAAGAAGTAGAAGAACATGAGATGAAGCCAGAAATTCAAAAGTTGGGGAATTACCAATTGTACATGGACACTTCAGATTCAGTTCCAAAGCTGCACACGGACTCTAGCAGCTCCGGTGGACACGTGGTTTCACCGGATGTCACGTGCGACAGGGAGGTGCAGAGTGAACCTAAGTGGAATGATCTTGGGATACAGCTGGATGACGCGTTTGATTTTCAGCTCAATTACTTGGAAAATGCTCTTTCATTTGATATTGATGATGACCCCTTTGGGACCAATCAGTACCAAATCAACCAGCTTTCGCCGTTACAGGACATATTCATGTACCCACAAAAGCCATTTTGATTCTTCTTTTTGAAAGAAAACAAGATTTTTTGGAAAGGGATATTGGGGGGTTGCCTAATTAGTTAATTTTTTGTAGGAAAAGTCATCATTAAGTTCTCCAATTACACCTAATTAACCACTGTATGTGGTCACTTGGGTAATTATTCTTATTCTCTGTTCTAGAGTGATCAGGGAATTGTGGTTTTGGTTGACATGGACCATTTGGAATATTGGACCTAATGTGTGCAAAAAGAGATGAATTCTAGATGGAGATAGATTCTGCAGTGTGTAAGTAAAAAAACAAATAAGCAGTAGGATTATCTTATCTCCACTAGGTGTAGATCCAAATCTAATGGGCCATGTAGTGTTCTGTAGCTGGTATGAAAGCATTTTTTCATATATTTGTAACATATATATAATAACTTCTATTTTTTTTCAATTCAAAGAGATGGAATGCTGCTTTATATTTAAATTACACTTTATTACACGCTTTATTTATGAAGCCAGAACAGAAACAACATTCAAAGAAAAAGACTTGTATTAAAATACTCAGAAGTCAGAACACAAAACAACTGCTATTTTACTAGTAACAAATAAATTGATGCTGCTCAAATAATTGTCATGCAAACTTAAATTGTCTATAATTGTCGATGTTACTCTGTCTATCTAATTTTCCCAACTTGCGAGTCACATTATTCAGATTTGTACAAGTTACAATTCTATAATGAGAAAAGATGACATTATTTGTTGAGACAAAAATAAACAGCATAGTAGTATTTTATGACTAAATGGGGGCAGTTGTGATCAAGCTGATATTTTTAAATTTTAACTTTTTTTATTTTGTCCAACTTTTTTCTGGTACATGATTGTTATATTCAGAACAGCTGAGATATAGTTGGTGGTTTTATAATTAGTTTTCAACAGTCAAAATATAAACAAATATAAAAAAATGGTGAAAGAAGTTGGACTAATAATCTTTCAAGAAAAAAGTTGGACTAATAATATATCATTGTATGAAACCTAACAGGAAAAAAAAATCAACCAATCATAGAATCAACAGATGCATCTAATCTTTTTGCATAAACCTGCATTACTCTTGGATTATCTGTTTCCCTTTCCAATTCTAAATGAAATCCCCAATGACGTGCAATCAAACTAACATGATATGTTATATGGCTGATCACTTTGTCAGTTGGAATTACACTTTCAACACTAAAAATCAGTGTGGACCTCTATACCACTTTATAATATACTATGCACAATGATATATTTAGAAGCATATTAACATTCCTTTCATACAACCATATACCGTGTTCTATAAAGTGGGATATTGCAACTATCTGATGATAGCAGATGTAAACTGAGTGGCCGATGTATCTTTCGTAATCAAATGCTGACATCTTTGGATTTTGGAACTCGGTTACAATCTGCTGCTGTCCAACCTATCAACTGCTTCTCATTGTCAAATACCATCACTTTGTCTAGCATGGATATGTCTGCATACACAGGACAAGGGCTTTCTTAATTATGCATAGTTCATCAAGAGTTTAGGTGAAAAGATAAAGCAAAAAAAGTGGACAAAAGCACCACAATTGATAATATTCGTTAACAAGAACAAGCATCAGAAGAAATAGAGATTAACGACATTCCTACCTCCGATTAGGTTTACATCTTCCACTCCTACTTCAGAGCCGTCTAGAATGCCCAAGCAAACATTTCCCATGTTCTGGAAGAACAATTTATCAGCATCGAAACATGAAAGGTATCAGTTACTTGTGAGTTTTTGATAGCAATAAAAAAGTCAATCTTGATTCTTGAAGAAAGTGATTAGTTAGGACTTGACTCACTGATATAATCAAATATGCTTCAGGAGGGATTTCAAACTGGGCTTTTGATCTTCCACTTCCTGGGAAGCTAAGCGCAATGGGCTTGAAGTATTTTCTGACTTCATATACACTTCTGAAAGGTCTTTTTCCATACCAGCACAGAGGGAGAGTTTGGTCTTCAGGTGCTTCTTGTATGGGCTTTCCAGCTAATTCCTTCGTCAACTACATATGGAAATAGAACGGAATAACCGTGTTAAGCAATGATCCAATATTTTCTCGTATTAGTGAAGAAATAAATAATTTATATATTTTTTTCAAACAATTCAGAGATTGTATGATGACGTTGACATAGTCTTGTTTGTGGTAATAGCATATGCATTTTGAAATGCTTGAAATTCAAGGATATTGCGAAAATTGCTTTCAACTGACCCAAGAAATTAGTGCTTGATAAGCATTAGAGTTGAAGTAAGTATAAGAGCTCCCAGCGTCAAAAACAGCAAGAAGATTTCCAAAACCAGTCCTCTTTCCTCCAAGAACAAGTTCAGCAGCACCTGCTGAGTAATGTTTGCTGAGAAAAATCTTAAATTAGTATATAGAAATATGAATATCATTACAATTAATGTGGATTTGACTTGTTAAGATCTGCTTACTAATCTCTCGACGACATTGGAGTCCAAGCCAATCGAGAAGAATCATAAACATCTCCAAAGAAGATGTATCCTCCTCCTTGTGCACTCAAACAGTGTCCAACGACATTTCTCACCAAACCCTGACTATTCAGTTGTGATATCAAGCTGGATTTTCCCCTGCCAAGGCCAAGCATTCCATCTACGGGGTGGTAGGAAGAATCTGGAAATATCTGATCATATCCGCATCTGCATAAAATAACCAAAAAAGTTGCATTAGATAACTTGATTTTTACTTATTATTCTTAATAAAGGAGTATGTGTATGGATTATCATCATGCAACAATTGTGTTTTTCTGAAACACTTGTTGCAGAAAGGCTAAATTTAGCCAGAACATACACAGAGATATTTGGATTGACTTATTTGAATCTATCAATTGACTTAAGCATTTGTGAGGCTGTTTAACTTATGACATGTACATGCGTTGTTTTCACCGTATTTCCATTATTTCTCTAGGATTGTTTATGAAAACAAATTATAGATTATATGAAAACAATTTGACTTTATTTATCTTTTATTATAGATATAGCTTATACATAAGCACTTATATAAGCAAAAGCTAATGCTATCCAACTAGGGCTAAAAACTAATGAAGTGGGAGTGGTATGAGTTTGTAAAGCATGTTTAAAGCTAGCAAAGGGTGAGAAAGAGTTACTAACCCAAGTGCCATACGAACTTTAAGTTGGACTCCATTTGTAAAGTTGAGAACATAAACATCATTGACAAGTACACCAAGAGATGAGTAATGATCTGCATACTCAACTTCATAGTCACACTGATGCTCAGCTTCACAGTCATAGTTATCCGTCTGATGCACCGATGCACAAAGGGGATGCCTGCAGGGGACTAAGTCATTGCTAGGCCGGTAAAGCGGATGTGGTGTCTGAAAAATCAGTCATTGAAGATTAATTTTGATAGGAAATTTTAATCAAACAGATCCTACAGACATACATATATCTATCTGGTCTAGAGTCCAATCTCATTTCAAGAAAAAGGCTTTGCAATTCAAAGTTGTTAATTGGCCTTGTTATTTTCGAATGTTGGCAATGAATGAGTGAAGTGAGTGAGAATACCTGAGAGCAACGGGAGCAAGGTGCATCACATTGAAGCCATGTTAGGTCGCTACCCGTGTCAATATCAAGAAAATATGGCCTTGGTGGGTACCCAATGTTGATAGTCACATTATAAAACCTGTATATGTAAAAATTATCAAGGGTGGTGACTTGTATTAGTGTTTTTGGTTCTGCAACAACAAATATTGATTTTGAATGTATTAATTATGTAATAGTGATTGAACAATAAATTTAAGGATAAAAATCAATTGTAAAAACCAGTTGGTGCATGTTCGAAATCGCATGAGTTTCTCGGGAGAGAAGTGTTGTTTAATGAGAAAGAAATTGTCCCAAACTCATTGAGAATAAAGTATTGACCAATTAAAATGCTTGCTTTTGCACAATACACAAAGGAGAGAGAAATGTCAACATGATAGACAAATTCGCGATTATGCTTTTCACGAGATCCAACGCTACACTTCTCGAAATCATGGTGAACCATTGTGATTTTGCAAAAGCGTAATTTCGTCAAATTCACCTCAATTTCAAACATGCGCCAACTTCTCTAGTTTTAGGTTATAGTAGAATAAATTCTCCAAACATAATAAATTATACTTAAGAACATCCAAATATGCCAAAATCAATTTTATACCCCTAAAATCAATTTTGTCACCTTCAAATATGGAACCAAACATACATATAAATGGGGAATGGGAACACAAAATCACTTGATATGCTTTTGTATACATAGATCCATTCATTATATATACCATATATTAAAAAAAAGCTATGAGTTTGTGTATGAATGAGACAGAAAAATGATGTGGGAATGGGAATAAACCTCATGAAGATGTTTTATTATTCAAATTACTTTTGGAGGAATAAAATAACAGAACAAAACATGGAGGCCCAAATAGGAAAAGACATGAAGAAAGCAACATAGGAGAAAGAAAGGCATAAAGTGAAACCGAAGGAAACAAAAAAAAAAAAAAAAAATCAAAGAGAATGTAAAAAAAGGAAGTTCCTTTTACGTACCCAACAGGGTAAACATTTCCATGAACCGGGAACACAACAGACGAACCAGAACGAAAACGGTTTAAGAACGAAGGTGACGATGATGATGATGAAGGTTGTTCATATGAAAGAATGGAGTTTCTTCCATTTGCACTTGAACTTGAAATTTTGTGTTTACTACTACTACTACCAAACCAAGCTAAACAAGTAGATGAACTTAACAAGAGTAAAACAACAAAGAATCCCAATTTTCCCGACTTCATGATTTCTCTATTTCAAGAATGAAATAAAGATATTAGTTAATGTGATTAGAGAAAACTGAGACTATGTTGTGGTTTCTTGCGTTATGTGTTTGAAATATCAACCAAGACTTTATTTAAATCTATGTGTACATGTGTGTGTACGTAGTAAAAGCATTGCTTCAATAATTAGAAGTGGGATTTCTTCCCATGCATGCTTTGCGCTGGGTTCTTATTCTTTCCTTCTTCTAACCCTTCTCCATAGATAAATACTTTTAAAAAATTATTGGTGCCAGACTGGTTAGTATATATGTTTAATTACTTGAGTGTGTTGAAAGTGAGATATAGTTTATATTTTTTGAGAGATATATATTTTATATGAAAATTATTACCGGACACGTTGATATTCTTATTTCATGTTCTAAACAAGTATGTTTCATTTATTTTATTAAAAAAAAAAGTATGTTTCATTTATATTATTTTTAGTTTTTTACACACGTTAGTTTCTTTTGGTTTAGATAATTGAGTCAGCATGCAAATTTAAATTGTTTCTATCAAGCATTAAATTCAAATTATATAATTGTTTCAATTATTCAATTATCAAGCTTATTTAATTGTAAAAAAAAAAAGCTTATTTAAAAGTCAAATCTTGTTGCACACGGCATTACAGTCAACCTTGTAAAAAAAATGATTTTATGAAAATATTTGTTTGTTTTTTGTTTACAAGAGAAAAAGAGAAAACGAAAAGAAAACAAAAAAAAGGAAACAAAAACTAGGTCCATAGAAAGGACACACCTAAGGTATCACTCATGAAAGTAAATGATAAATAAGGAGGAGGTTCATTGACCATAACAAGGCGGTCTGAACTATTAGCTCCCAAATTAGCGAGAACATTTGCACATGAATTTCTTTCTTAAAGGATACGGTGAATAATAACTGTCTAATCCTTAACAAGATAGTTCTAATTGATGAGTTCCAAGATATTTGTTTAGTGATGAGTGTCCTCCGGCACCAATTGCACCACATGAAGAGAGTCAGAGTAACACATAAGTTTTTTATGGCCTTCCTCCCAACACAACTTGATTTCAATCCAGAGAGCTTGAATCTCAGCATGAAGGATATTAGAGATTTCCACACTTTCGAAAAAACTAAATTGAAAACTGTCATCGTGCTTACGAATTATAGATCAAGTGTCACTCAAATAGAACTTGGCTTTGTAATCTTTATCCTACGAAACACTTTTAAACTTTCCTTGCTTCTTCACACCACAATTTTTTTTATAGACATTATAATTTTGAGATAATGCTTGATGGAGCTTTGAAAAATAACATGTAAAAGACTGATAACACTGAAAGAACCAAACGCAACAAAACAAAATGACCCCTGATAGACAAGTTTCTCCACCCCAACATATCATATATAAATGTTTCAAGACAAAAATTACAAATGAGCATGACAATGCATAAAAGTTAGCCTAACCCTACATTCACATCTAACTTGTTAGCACAGTATTATAAGTATATGTAGAAATTGAACTACCCTCACGTAACACACGTCCAAGTTATTCAATTGGTATAAGATATTTTCAAGGGGTCAATTAAAGAAAAGGAAAAGATCCATGACTCAAAATTCACAATCCACGATTTTGGTTGTTTTTCTATTTTTACAACATAATTATTAGCATGATGATAAAGTTACGCTGCCATCTACTACATTAATTTGTACTATGTAATCACTAGGTATCGATCCCTTCCTTGTAAAGACAAACTTTCGGGTTGGTATTATTATATTTCATAGAATTTACTCTCACTTGTCAAGATATATACTTAAGTAACACGTACATGTTTTTCTTATTATTCCAAAAAGAACATAATCCTCCTCTTTGATACACATCATCATCCCTATTATGTAAGAATAGAAAGAATGTGTATTATTTAAAGAGAAGAATGAAAATGTGTGTATAATATGAATATTTCCGACCAGTAGAAGTGGCAATGTGTCAATAAGTTTTAACTCAACTAGTAAAAATGTTAAAATTGTTTAGTCAGAAGTTGTTACTGGTGTTCGAACCTCGGTCCCTCCACTTGAGTTTCCATGATTATTAGTCATTTTGTCTGTGTAAAAAAAGGTGGTGGTGTTTGTATAGAAACTAAAAGAGTTGCATTGTTGTGTAAAAAGAAAAAGAGAGTTGTGTTGTATCCTTTAAGCAATGTTTTATAGCATCATCAATGGGGAGTCATTTATCTAATATGAACTCCATTCTTTTAAGGGTCTTCATTGAAGGAAAAAAAGGGTATCTAATAGCTAATCACTGTCACCTATATAAAGACTATCTTTCTTCTTCACAACTAATGAGTCCCGTGACCGTGATTTTAATAGGAAAAACAATATAAAAAGTTGGTGTCACCATCTCAAAATCATGTGATTATTGTTCTATACAAACTTTTTTGAGCAGTGCTTTACTCAATTTCTTTTTTAAATGCACACATTGAAATATATATTAATGGGACATGTTTAAAAAGACTCTTTTTAATTTTCTACCATTGAAGTTATTGAGTCATTAATCGATACTTCAACTAAAAAATTATAAATAAATTATGTGATGTGTACACATGTGACCTATTTAAAGACTTTTTATTAGTTACTATCATTGTAGATACTCTTGCAATATAATATTAGTATCACATTTTGATGTGGTAAATTTTCACATGTGGTCTAAGATGAATCGATACTTGAAGTATTTTTCAAAACTTTAATGTAGAACCAAAGTTGTCACCTTTAAATAAAAGTTCAGGGTCTTCCATGTCTTTAGAGTCTCATAGTTGTTGATGGTCCAACAAACATAATATAACTAATTATAGGACGAGTTTTATGATAATATTTGTTTTGCTTAAATGTCATTTTGATCCCTTAATTTATTTCAAAAGATTAATTTGGTTCTTTATTTTTTAAATTCGGACAATTTGGTCTCTTAGCTTATTTTAAAAGTTCATTTGTTCTGTTAACTTTAAAAACGATTAATTTGATCCCTTAATTTATGTAAGTTAATGCAATTTGATCTCTTAACTTATGAAAATATATTATCATATTCACCTTTTAACTTATCAAAATCTACTATCATATTCACCTATTGAAGAGCAAGTTGCATTAACTTATACAAGTTATAGGATCAAATTTCATTAACTTGCATAATTTAATGGACCAAATTTATCGGTTTTAAAGTTAAAGGATTATACTAACTTTTAAAATAAGTTAAGGGATTCGTCGATTTTAAAGTTAAAAAATTGGATTAATATTTTAAGCATATTTGTTTTCATAACACTGAACCACTGTCTAAGTTGTGAGTACAGGTGATACAACAAATACTTAAAGAACTTTGAATGATAAGATAAAAAACCTCTTCAATTCTAAAGAGTTTTACATGGTGGGTTTACTCATCTCATCTTCAAAAATTAATCTTTTGAGATAATAATCATTTTAATTCTCGAATCTGTAACAAAATTTTAAAATACTCCATCACATTAAAATGTTTAGTTAATGTCTGATATTGAAAATTATTTGAACGTCGAAGATTATTTTCACTAACAAAATATCTTAAAATTTTGATAGATGTGGAACTATTGTGACTATTTTTCCTTAATATTTTAGGGTAGTGTTAACTTGTGCCTTTATGGCACATGTTAAGAAACCTAAAAGAAAAAATATTTTCTAAAATTTTGTGCATTTAAATGATTAAAAAGTTAAATATTGAATGCAATACACACATTCCAATAAGTTTTTTCTATATTTGAATCATTAACTTGTGTCTTGAGGGCACAAGTTAACATTTCCCAATTTTTTAAGGGAAATGTTAAGGGCACTTGATAAGAGATTTAAAATGAAAATTTTGTCTTGAAATTTGTGCATTCAACAAAAGTAACTTTTTTTATATAAGAGTTAGGCTTAAATGCACTTTTCGCCCCCTATGTTTCAAATAGTTGCGATTTTGGCCCCCTATAAAAAAAATGAATATTTTGACCCCCTATGTTTTAGCCCTCTTTTGATTAGTTGATTTTGACCAGTCAACGCCCATGTGTCAAGTCACTTAACTGAGGTGGCATACATGTGTGTAATTATTATTTAAAAAATAAAAGAAAATTATTTTGGCAATTTAATAAAATAAAAAAAGGATGAAAAAAAAGGACATCACGTGACACTCTTCCCTTCTTCTCCAACGGTAGCATATTAGGGTTTAAAACCCCCCAAATCCTCCCATTCTCCATTCCCATCTCCTTCATCAATTCCTCATCTCATTAATCTATTCTTCTTCTCTTAATCGAATTTCTGTTTCAATTTGTGTTCATATCTCTCTTTCTTCTTTCGTTTTCGCGAGTTGCATCATCTCCCATTCTTGCTTATTTACTTGAGTTGTTTCCAGGAATCCAAAAATGGGTGATTATTCATCTTCCTCACTGTCTGGTGCGACACAAAAGCAAAGAGGTAATCTGGTTTGCTATTGTGGTGTTGATTCACCATTGGTGACTGCTTGGACAGATGAAAACCCAGGGAGGAGATTCTATGGATGTGGGAGATATTTTCAGAGGAGGAAATGCAAGTTTTTTAGGTGGTTTGGTCCGGAAGTCCCATATCGACAGAAGAAATCATCTGAGGATTGCTGAAGAAAAACGATGTTTTGAGGAAGAAAGAGAGAACTCATGTGAATATCATTGTCATTTTAGGGGTATTGTTGTTGCTAAGTTTTGTTGTAATGTGCATTAAGTTTGCTAACTGATGTAATATTAGAGGGATTAGGTGTGATGTGTTGAATTATGGTAATCTTGTTAATGGTTTGAAAAAGTTTGTAAGCTTATATCATGTAATGGTATGAAAACTATGTAAGTTATGATTTTAGAATGAAGAAGGAATTGAATCATTTTGTGTACTATGTTTGATGAGTTTCTGTTAGTGTGAATAAGTTGTGTGAATAAGTTGTCCAATATAATAAGATATAGACAAATAACTGATTGCAAGATATATATTGAAGCAAAACAGTACTTAACATTACATGCCCATAGACCATGTCTGATGTTCCACAAAAGATAAGACATAATTCAAGTCAAAGTACTTAAAAGATTACATTCCAAAAGATGAAATAATTCAACTATTAAACACCCAAAAAGTGGAGCACATATTGTAAGCTAAGTCTCTGCTAAAACAACTTAAAATAGTCTAAGGCTTGTTGACTGATTGTTGAGTCCCAACTTGACCAACTTCTTCAATCTTCCTCTTCACACCAGTAGTCCTTCCTTTCTTTGACACAAACAGTTCTTCAGACCCAACTAGATGTTTCCCACCTTTGACAACATTTCCTGAAGCTGGCACACTGTTGCTTGCAGTTGTCTTAGTTGAAACTGGCACATTGTTGTTTGCAGATGGATTTGTTGGCACAGACTTAATTGGGTGGAACATGTTTGTTGGCACAGACTTGGTAGCAGATGCAGAAATCTGGCTAGCAGATGTTGCAGTCTTGCGCACAAATGGCACAAGCTGCATAACAAATGCTGCAGAATGGCGCACAGCTGCTGCAGGCTGGCTAGCAAATGCTGCAGGCAGGCTAGCAACTACTGCAGGCTGGGTAGCAGATGTTGCAATTGGTGCAACTGGCACTATCTTGCTAGTTGATGCTTTAGACTTGCTAATTGATGCTTTCTTCTTAGCAGCTTGCCCAGTTTTGCTACCAACTTTCTCTTTTCCTTTCTCTGTTCCTGGATACATTACACTTGTATTGGTCTTCACATGCATATGAAATTACAGTTGTATCAGAACAGTGCCAATTCATTAGCACATAATCAAAATATACATATTCATAAGATGTTTACCTTATTGCCTCCCACTGGAAGTGACCTATCAGCTACAGTTTTTCCTTTACATGTTCTGGTATTATGGCCAAGCTCTTTACACGTCCCACACCTCACAGTCTCTTGATTTCTTTTTGGCTTACCAGATGTTTTTGGTTCATCATTTGCCTTCCTTCTTAGTTTCCTGGGTCTACCAGGAGCCCTTCTCATGTATGGTGGTATAATAGGTTCACCAGCAACCTCTGGCCATAACTTTGGTCCATTTGAAGGCATGATCAAGTTATCATATGCAGCTAAGAATGTAGATTTCCTGTTTAATTACCAACACATTATTACTACAAAATTCACAACAAAAAGCAAAATTTTACAATTCAGAAATACCGAGCAGAGACTAACCTGTACCACTGAGCAATATATTCATCTGGGTTCCGATTGTTCCACCACATATAGGTAATTGAATGAGGGCAAGGAATACTTGTAAGTTCCCATTTTCTACATGCACAAGTCATCTTTTTAAGGTCAACCACAAATGTATCAACACCATCCGAGACTGAGAAGTTGGCATAATCTCTATCCCCATGCCAGTTTGGACTCCATTTATCTGCATCCTTCTTACACTTATCTAATATTTTGACTATGGTCGGACAGATGTCACCCTCATACCTTAACATATAGTCTCTAAGCCTTACAATTCTATTAGTCAAGTAGAATTTTAAACCCTCCACCATTGAAATAATAGGATACTCCCTATACTCAATTATAGCACTATTAAATGCCTCACACATGTTATTGACTTGTAGG
>Ga0315914_1000539_pt1 | contig 48690 bp, 33 predicted proteins | sample MpolenodulesMG_FD_203920 | JGI IMG/M metagenome (GOLD analysis project Ga0315914, IMG submission 203920) | Medicago polymorpha root nodule microbial communities from Los Angeles, California, United States - elongated nodules | ecosystem: Host-associated > Plants > Roots > Nodule | place: USA...
TGTAGTGGTAAGGAGGTTGGTGGTAAGGAGAATTAGGGAGTTTAATGTTGCGTTGTTAGGAAAATGGTGTTGGAGGTTGCTGGAGGATAATGATAGTATGTGGTTTAGGATGCTGTCAGCGAGGTATGGCGTAGAGGAAGGTCGTTTGTTGGGAGGGGGCGAGAGGCATCCATGTGGTGCCGTGATATTTCCGCTATGCGTAGGGAGGAGTGGTTTGCAAACCACGTGAGTAGGTTGGTAGGCAATGGGGAGAACACCTTCTTTTGGTCCGATGTGTGGTGTGGTGATGAGGAGTTTAGGGTCAGGTTCAATAGACTTTATGATTTATCATTGTTTAAGGGGGCGTTAGTGTCTGATATGTGTCATTTGGGTTGGGGGATGGACGGTGAGGCTTGGAGGTGGAGGCGGAGGTTGTTCGCTTGGGAGGAGGGGCTGTTAGGGGATCTAATTTTATTGCTTCAGAATGTGAATTTGCAGGTTGATAATGTTGATAGATGGCGTTGGGCACTAGAATCAACGAATACTTTTTCTGTTCGAAGTGCCTACAAATATCTAACTCTTCAACCTCCATTAGTGTCTTCGGTGGATGCCTTGTCCCTATGGCATAAAGATGTGCCGCTGAAGGTTGTGCTCTTTGGGTGACGCTTGCTCCGAGATAGATTACCCACAAAAGATAACTTGCTTCGTCGTGGTGTTATTGATCAGGCCTCCAAGCATTGTGTGTCTGGATGCGGCTCTTTGGAAACATCAAATCATTTATTCTTACACTGTAATTTGTTTGGTTCTGTTTGGCAATTCATTTATAGGTGGCTAGGCTTGTCAATGGTTGCACCTCTTCAGGTGTCAGATCATTTTAATCAGTTTAGCTGTTGCGGTGGCACCTCAAAGGGCCACCGATCTATTCTCCAGGTTATTAGGTTTGTGGTAAATTGAGAAATATGGAAGGAAAGAAACAATAGGCTTTTTAATGTCAAAGAATGCTCGATTTATCAGGTGGTCGACAAGATTAAGTCGCTTACCTTTATGTGGTTGAAGGCGAAGCATATTTCTCTTCCCATCAATTACTGTGGGTGGTGGCTTAATCCCTTTACCATACTGGGCATAGGCTAAGTGTTTCTTTTCTATTTTTTGTTCCCTTTGTACAGGCAACTTTTGTAAATATTGGCTTAACTCTGTTGTCCTTTCCTTAGTACGTCTTGTGCTAGGAATGATCCTTTTGTGGAGGTAATATAATTCATTTTAGCTTCTTTAAAAAAATTAATAAATAAATAAAATATTCGAATTGTTAAACATTCATAGTACCTAATATATGTATTATTTTTTTAAAAAAAATGTTATTTCTTAGGACGATTAATAATTAAATAAATATTATATGTATTATTTTAATTAAAAAAATAATATTTCTTAGGATTTTTACCAGGTCATTTCTCCGGACTTCGTCTCGATTTTGTCAGATGTGGCTATTCATTCGCTTATTCTAACTCTCTTCTTTTTAAACCTTAAGGTGTTGATAAATGTCATATCTCTGGACTTCGTCCCAATTTGGTCAGTTGTGTCTATTTGTTCTCTTACCCTAACCCTAAAGACTTCATAATAACACTTTGGATTTTTACAAAGTCATTTCTCTAGACCTCATCCAGATTTTTCCAGTTGTGTCTATTTGTTCGCTTACCCTAATCTTAACGACTTCTTCTTAAACCTTAGGGTGTTGATAAATGTCATTTCTCCGGACTTCATCCCAATTTTGTCAGTTGTGTCTATTTGTTCGCTTACCCTAACCCTGAAGATTTCTTTTAAACCTTGGGATGTTGATAAATGTCATTTCTCTGGACTTCATCCCAATTTTGTTGGTTGTGTCTTTTTCTTCGCTTACCCTAACCCTAAAGACTTAATAATAACACTTTGGATTTCTACAAAGTCATTTCTCCAGACTTCGTCCCAATTTTGTCAATTGTGACTATTCATTCGCTTACGCTAACCCTAACGACTTCTTTTTAAACCTTGGGGTGTTGATAAATGTCATTTCTCCGGACTTCGTCCCAATTTTGTCAGTTGTGACTGCTCGTTCTCTTACCCTAACCTAAAGACGCGATTTTGGGTCTAACTTGATGAATTTAACTCACAAAAAATGATGGCACGACCCATAGATTTCACGCCACGATTCAGAGGAGCACGAAGGTGTAATTTGACATATAAAGGCACAATTAAGTTAACAATATAAGATTTGTGATAACTAAATATTCCAAAAGAGTCGTAGAGATATGACAGAAGGATTATAGTTTTGTTTTGATTGATAATTTAATAGTCAAAATTTCATCTCTAAAATAAATAAGTGAGAAATTTTAGATTCAACTTCGACCCTTATATATTACAACAAACTTATTAACAAAGCTATGCTAACAATGACAGTTTAGTTTTTTTTTTTTCACAAAATAATGACATATAAAAGAAAGTGTCGGTTAAAATCACAACAAACATTACCTCACACATCACTTTTTTATTTTTCTTACATCATGATCTTAATCTCATTTCCCTCTCATTAATATACAAAAAATTAATTAACTAAAATTAACCACCCTTCTCTCATCATAATAATACTATCCACACATAATCCTTTAAAATTTGTCCATAAAATTAGGACATCACCCTAAAATTAAGGTCAAACATCCACCCCACATTTCTCTCTCTCTTACACACTTTCTCTCTCTAACCCAACACAATTTTGACTCACAAAAGCTTTTCATAATTTTTTTTTTCACTTTTCTTTCATAATTTTCCTTAAATAGAAATAAAACACTTTCTCTCTCTTCTTTGATCCATGGAGGTGGAAGAAGAACTCCAACAAAACCCAGAAGAAATTTGATTCCTTTCAGCTAGATTCGATAACCCTTTTGGCTAAAAACTTCAATGCGGTCTTTCAAAAGACCAAACAATAACTCAGATTCAAAGGGTCATGTTGGATCTGATGGTGGATTTTGTGAAACCTTGTGAAAGAAAATTTGTTGTTATTGTTATTGTTGATTTTGTTAATGTTAATGTTTTTAAGGTTGATGATGATGATGATGTTTCATGTGTAAGAAAAAGTAGTAAAGTGTTGTTATTGTCGTTTAAGGTTGTTGTCGGTGGCAATGACATAGTGGTGCTTTTTGGCATCATAAACGACGATGCAGCTTCAGTTCTCGCCTAGCATGAGAAGCATCACGATATCAAGCAACAATGGGTTTATTGACTTGATGAAGATCAAGGTCGCAGCTTGTCACATTTCTTATAGAACCCTTTTTCATACTATCCTCATCCTTGCTTTTGTGTTGCCTTTTGTCTTCATTCTCACTGCTGTTGTTACCCTTGAAGGTGTCAACAAGTGTTCCTCTTTTGGTACTCCTTTTCATCCTCTTATGTTTTTCTTTTTCTTTTTGTTATGATATATGTTTTTGTTATGACATGTTTTTGTTTTGATATATATCATTTGTATTTGGATTGATATGTGTTTGTTTGTTTAAGATAGATCTTGATTTGAATTTTGAATATTGGATCAAAAGTTATGTTAATGGAATTGTTTGAGGTGAAACATGAATTTGTTTCCCTTGTGATTATGCCATTATGGAAGTTTTCTAGGTGGAGATTTCCTTCATTTTAGGATCTCAAGTGTGATATGATGATTTGAGCGTTTTATTTGAATGATTTGGCTTCATATGAACTTTGAATCCATGCTATTTGTAAGTTAGGATGCATTCGAATTGTATCTCGATTTGATATAAAACTAAATTCAATCGATATGAATTTTTATTGTGTATCTATTTTGGATATGAATCTCATTTTGGATCATGATTCGTTATGTTGAATCCCGATTCATTCTAATGAATAACTACTTAGGTTTAGTGTAGTCAGACACTTTTTTTCTCAACATTGTATTGCTAGCTACTTTTCGTTTGTGATTTGATTTATAACTTGAATCTTGAATTATTTTGAGGTTCATATATGGCATGCCAACTAATAATTTTCCTATGTCATTGGTTTGGACTTGAAAATGTCGTATCTTTATTGGTAATGTATCTTACCATTCAGAAATCAGAATATAATGTCATATCTAATTCACGATTGGAATGCTCTAGATCAGTCATGGTGATAATAATGATGATGATTATGTTTTCTTGCAATGTGTTGCTGAATTTTGTATCGTGTTGTGTTGATTCTTTCGTTTGAGGAATCAAAATTGGAGTGTGCTTTACAATTTAGAACTGGAAAACAAGCCGGTTTCTGTTGTTGTCGATTATCAATATAAGTTTTGGTTTATCGATTTCTAGCATTTCGAAATGTTGCCTCATGTGGTTGTGTCTTTCTTTCATTATGTTACTCCTATTTGGTTCTAAAAGTTTGTTGTGCACAATTTGTGTTTCGTCTTTTGTCTACTTCTAACCCTTTATTGGTTCCTTGTTTTTTTTTTTTGTCTTCAGATTGTTTAGGTAGACGGTTAGGACCAAGGTTTCTTGGAAGGGCTGACGATTCAGCGGTAAATTATTTTTTATGTTAAAATAGATTTCAGAATAGATAATCATATCAGCCAATGTTTTGATTAACCAACTTTATCTGAATGCTTCTTGTGATGATGGTAATGGTGCTGCAGAGATTAGTTAGAGATTTTTACAACATACTCAACGAAGTGAAAACCGGGGAAGTTCCATCTAGTTTAAAGCTACCAGATTCATTTGATCAAATGGTTTCTGATATGAAGAACAATCAATATGATGCCAAAACATTCGCTTTCATGTTAAAGGGAATGGTAAGTTGCATTTAATGTTAACATTAGTTATCATATTTTTCTTGATTAATTAGTATTAATTCGTGAAAGGCGTCTGCAATGAATTCTAATGATGTTTTCGAATCTTATAAGTTATCTAACACATGGATTGAAATAAAAACACGCATTTAGGCACTTTTTGTCACTGAAATCTGAAATTTGAATATTAGAAAGTTTAAGATCATCAATATATCTGATAGATAACCATTACTTTATGGTTCAGTCTCTGGAGTATTGATGCCACGTAGAATGCTCATATCTTTTATTATTTTTTTTATGAGAAATGGGACATTAATTGTTAGTTTAAACTAGTTTTATACTGTCGTCCAATAAGAATTGAGTATCTGATAGTTAGCTTTAAAAAGCGGTTATAATCTAGGCTTAGATAGCAATGTGATAAACTTTTATTAGATGACCGTGTAAAACTATTTTACCCGTCAGTGCATAACCATTATTCCCTTTTTTTATCTAATAGTTGGTCACATTAATCATAACAGAATTTCCGGTTCTTGTATTGATAGTGGTAGCAAATGAGAATTATATTGATCTTTGTTACGATGCTATGCTTCTTTGAACAGATGGAGAAATTTGAGAACGAAATCAGAGAATCTAAATTTGCAGAGCTGATGAATAAACACTTTGCAGCTAGTTCCGTCCCTAAAGGGATTAATTGTCTCTCCTTGCGTTTGACCGATGAATACTCGTCAAATGCGCATGCACGCAAACAATTGCCTCCTCCGGAGTTACTGCCAATGCTCTCCGACAACTCTTTCCACCATTTTATTTTGTCAACTGATAACATCTTGGCTGCTTCAGTCGTTGTTACCTCTACCGTACAATCGTCTCAGAAACCTGAAAATATAGTTTTCCATGTCATCACCGACAAAAAAACTTACGCGGCTATGCACTCTTGGTTTGCACTAAATCCTCCCTCACCTGCTATTGTTGAAGTCAAAGGCATTCATCAGTTTGACTGGTTAACTAGAGAAAATGTTCCAGTACTTGAAGCTGTAGAAAGTCAAAATGGAATCAGGAATTACTACCATGGGAATCATATAATGGGAGCCAATCTCAGTGATACCAGTCCGCGTAAATTTGCATCGAAATTGCAGTCGAGAAGTCCAAAGTACATATCTCTACTCAATCATATCCGCATATACATTCCTGAGGTAAGTTGGATTCATCAACGTTCACTCTTTCTGTAAGCCTTCTCCATATGTCTGTTTCCTCTCTCTGAATATTGAAACTTTTCAAATCATAATATTTATGTTTTTGATAATATCTTTACTTATTTAATGAAACTTGAAATGTACCAACATGTGGTTGGTCTAAGTGGTAAGGGACTTTTGATCCTGACTCTTGCGTATGGAGAAAACTAAGAATCACCTTGTGTGCACAACGGGGTTCTCGTCAGAGATTAGTCATTGCTAAACAACATTGGATACTTCGTATAACATGACTATCAACATAAAATTGAAATGAATGATTGATCTAAGACTGTAGAAAATGGGTTTGATGAATTATGTTCAAATTTGTGCTGATTGTGTTTGTCTTTTGTGTTGAACAGCTTTACCCAAACCTTGACAAGGTGGTTTTTTTGGATGACGATGTAGTGGTTCAGCGTGACTTGTCTCCACTATGGGAAATTGATCTGAATGGTAAAGTTAATGGAGCTGTAGAAACCTGCAGAGGCGAAGATGAATGGGTTATGTCAAAACATTTTAGGAACTACTTCAATTTTTCCCATCCCCTCATTGCAAAGCATTTGGATCCCGACGAGTGTGCTTGGGCTTATGGGATGAATGTCTTTGATCTTCGTGCATGGAGAGCAGCAAATATTAGAGAGACATATCATTCCTGGCTTAAAGAGGTATAAAATCATCATACCCTCAATCCAATATCATTTAATCATTCCAAATTTTACGGTTTTAGACTTTTAGTATATTAATATTTGAAATCTAGCAAGTTCTGAATTTATATTAATGCATCTGTACTGCCATCAATGTTTTGTTATATATTAATATATTTGATAATTGGTGAGCAATAGTGTGCTACATAACACTGACACAAACATGAACATTATACATGATAAATGTATACACCAATAATAATTTAAGAAAATGAAAGTGATTGAATATATAACTACATGTGATGTGTCGGTGTCGAACATCGACACCAGAACGCCTTCAATCTGAAGTGTCAGTGCTACATAGGAAGTGTGAGAGCTTATGCGACTTCAGTTTCCTTTGTTCTTATCCTGTTTATTGACCTTCAAATTATGTTTTTGTGGAGAAGTTATAATTGACAGCTTGTGTTGTGTATGGCAGAATCTGAGGTCAAACATGACAATGTGGAAGCTCGGCACCCTACCTCCAGCTTTGATTGCATTTAGAGGTCATGTTCATCCAATTGACCCTTCTTGGCACATGCTTGGTTTAGGTTATCAGAACAAAACAAGTGTTGAAAATGTGAAAATGGCTGCTGTTATTCATTACAATGGCCAATCAAAACCTTGGTTGGAGATTGGTTTTGAACATCTTAAACCATTTTGGACCAAGTATGTCAATTATTCAAATGATTTTGTTAGGAACTGTCATATCATGGAATCATAGTCTGCCAATGAGAAAGAAGCACTATGGTTTGAAAACATCACTGGATACTACTACCGAACGGACGAGTAAAGAATACATGTTTCATCTAAAATTTTTGCAGCTTGAGATTTTCTTCGAGATGAATTTTGAACAGGCGAGTAGAAAATTGGTTGAGAGGACAAATTGGTCAAGGACATGGTGGGTGGATTCGTTGCCACCCCCTACCGTTTTTCGCAGACACGGTATCTGTCCTGGCATGGACCTGACGATCAGAGTCTTGTTACATAGAAACACGTCCTCTAATTTTGGTTGATGAAAGCATATAGACACTATTATTGGTCTTTCATTGTGGCTAGAGCATCAAAGAATATTCCTTAATGGAAATTGGAGAATAAACTGAATTCTGAAGATAAAAGGGTCACATGCATGTGTCATCAATATATAGTTTGGTGTTGAGAACACAAGTGCTATAGAACAGTTCATTTTTTAGTTTGTTAAATTTTTGTCAGTGCCAAATTTTACTTTCACCTTGTTTGATTTTGATATCATGATGGTGAATTCTAGGTTTAGTTCATGAGATTGCTTTGTTACAGGGTTCATTGGATTAGGAAACTGTCTGTAGGATATAATATATTATAGTTATTTGTTGTGTACAATGATTACAAGACATTGGAAATGTGCAGATAATTCTTTTTCCAAGTCATCATTCAAGTAATTTCATGTAGTTAATTTCATCATTCAAGATATTGTAAGATCACCCTTAATCACTTATAAAGGTGATCTTACAATACATCTAAGAGAAACTGAATATTTCGGTCCTCGAAAATGTAAAGGTCCTCAAACCATTTAATCCCTTAAATTTACGAAATGCCCTCAAACCATTTAATCCCTTAAATTTACGAAATGCCAAGAAATTTAGTAAATTAAATAACGTCAATCAATCTAGTCCCTTCGCCAAAATATCTATTTTGGAAAAATGTTAAATTGACTGACGCTCAATTTTAGGGACCAAAATGCAATTTTGCTAATTTGAGAGATTAAATTGATCGACCACTATAATTTCAAATATTTAAATTTTAAATTTTGATTTACTATATGGTTCAATATGTCTATAATGACAGTATAAACAAGTTTTGCACAGTTATTTAGTTTTTTTTTATATTTTTTTGTTTGTCAAGTAGCCTAATGGTTAGAGCTCACACAATTTAATTGTGGAGAAGTGGGGTGTCCGGGGTTCGAACCCCGGCCCCTGCATATAATATGTAATATCCCTATCAACTGAGTTAAGCTCACGGGGATTATTTAAAGAAGCAATATCATGAGGTAGCAATATATTGAATCATGGTAAAAACATCTTCCTATTTTTTATTAGGTAAAAATCCTTCGGTGAACATTCATATATACTTTTGAGAGGGAAAATGACAAAATGTCATTGTAATTGTAACAAAAAAAATAAACTTGGAAACACAACATAACAAATATACCTAGTTTGGACATCATAAAAATCTTCAACCTCTTATGATTTAACTTCTTGCTTAATTGCACTAGGTTGAACTTAAAGTTTAGAATTTGATAGACATGTCCCAATGAGTTTATTTAACCCTCCCAGTGAGGGGTAGTGAAATTGTTTTGATGAAAAAGACAATTTTTTGTTGAAAAAATTGAAGTACATATTTGACTATGGTTTTTGAGAGTATCTTATATACTAGACTTACTCATTGGTCTACTACTAGGCCTACACACTCTTTTGTTTATGTAAGTGTGATGATAACACTATCTAATATAGTACAAAGAATTAATCATTAGGGAATAAAATTTGAAAGAGATGCAAAAATAAAGTGCAATTTCAATTTGTGGTCCACTCCATTTCATGAAAAATATAGTTGCCCCATTCAATCAAACATTTCAATATCACATTTTTACATGTTAATTTTTTTTACCCCCTTTCTAACTAAAAGTTAAGCAAGCATGCATGTGGAATAGTATTGTACTTTAAATTAACATGAATATTTCATCATAAATTTTTTGTACTTAGGTTACTTTCATGGTCAATATGCATGTTCATGAACTGTTGGAAATGCAGCATGCAGCCTTAGACCTTAGTGGTAGAGTGACGCATGGTAGTGTGTCCTTGTTCCTTAGATAAGGTTATCATGAATTGTGTTATTGAGGGGACCATTACTATGTATAAGTAGGGTTTTCTTATGGGTTTGATTTGATTCTTTTTTTTTTTTTTTTACAAAGGGTTTGATTTGATTCTTATTTAGACTTTAGGGGATGTACAATTATTCTCATGTACCAAACCATTTGTATTGATTAGACAAATTTATGTATATTAGTTGTAAATATTTAAAATGAATAGTGTTTACTCATTGTTTACGCAAGATCAATATATAAAGTTTAAAATGATCTTAAATGACATATAGAAAGACATTGTAGTCAGAAACGTAGGGATACTTTTGGTTGAACTCTGTGATTAAATCTTATGTGATCTTTGTATTATTTGTATTTGTTTTCTTTCAAATCTCTATATTTTTCCTTATACATTTTTTTTATCTTTTAAATAGAATTACTATTCTAACAAATAAAGTTTCAACTATGACAAAGTGCACCAAAAAGATTCATTCATTATGGAGTAGTACCTTGCATTTTCAATTATTTCCACATATGAAATCTATGATTGCACCAAAATAACTACAACCATTGCATATTTCCCTTTTTTGGAATAAATCTACTAGTATCCTATTATTAAAGTTCCATTAAACAAGAGTAAGATCTTTCTTCAAAGATTTTATTTCTTATTAAAAAATTAACCAAGTACATCCCACTAAAGAGAGTACAAATTCTCTCTATTTGCAGACGTAACACATTTTCACTACTAAAAAAAAGTTTTTAATTTCTTCACTAAATTTTAAAGTTTTTTTTTTACCTGCTTAGTCTAAATGACAAATAAACACCATACACATATTATCAAATGCTAACATCTGGGTTCGAACTCTAGAACCGACATCTCCGTGTCGTTGAAATTGTCAAAGCAAACAGTAGATGATACATTCCTTTTAGTTGTAACAATTTCATACTCAAAATTTATTTTTTAATAAAAAATTTGTAACATAACCCTTTTACTGCTCAAACTATTTTTGATAGAAAAGTGTTCTTGAAGATTTTAATCATTGGAACATTTGTATTTTTCCCAACCATCAATTAGCTTTTTAAATATGATCACAATCCTTCTTGCTTCTTTATCTTACTTTACCTTCTACTTTATCTTCCACCCTTTGTTGTGATGACACGAATTCCATTTACAACTATAATTCCTCCTCAATGATCCTTTTTAAGTGCATGTAGGATATCACTATTCAATAAAGACATTTAAAATCAAAGCATAAACCTACCATTTCTTTTTAGGATTATTCATTCTACCTAGATTTGTGTTTGCTAGATCGTATCTTATAGAAAAAATTAATCTAAAATTTAAATTCATTTTAAAATAATTAAATATAAAAAAGAATAACATCACTTCAATAATTCAACATTAAAACCAACTATATATGATGATTAAACTTTAACAAGTTACAAGTGTCACTCAATTGTGCATATATTTTTATTTTTTTTACAACTTGTGCATATATGTTGAAAAGTCGAATCTTCTAAATATATTATAGGAGAGAATCTATAAACAGATAAACACTAACTTCAGAGGAATTGGTTCAAATTGCAAACAAAAAATGTCAAAAGCTAAACATATTATGTGTTGAATTTTTCGTGCATGAACAATTGGATATCTTTTTTTTCTTTTTTCCTTTGAGAGGCGAATAATTGGATATATAAAATGCCTAATGATAATCATTAATTAGTATTTAAATTGAGATATTTATCTGTCTCAAGTTAATATTTATTAATTCAAGAATACTTAGATGAGATGATGCGTGCATGTGGAGGGTAGATGGTTTTTTTTTTTTTGTAGTGATCGGGGTTTGAACTCGGACCTTACATATACCATGCATTGTCTTTAACAAGTGAGTTAAGCTCATGAGGACGGAGGATACATGGTCTAAATTAGCAAGTATTGCACATTTTTATTTAAACAAAAATATCATTCATTTTTTATTATTTAAAACTAATAACTTTAACAATTATATAAGTGACTTTAGAGTTTATTTTGATTAAAGTCAAATACTTTGTAGTGATATGACGATTATGATTGGTTAACCGTGTATTTTTTGTTTACATTGACATGTGTAAAAGTTGAATCCTTTTGAAATTTATATGAAAATGAAGAAATATAATCAATATCATTTATCTAAAATTTGGTCCTCTCAAAAAACAAATTGGTTTTAAATTTTTTGGTAAAGTTAGAAAATAAAAGTGAAAAAGAAGGAAAGTAATACATAATACCATAATTTTTTTTTTGGTAATACATAATACCATAATTTATCTTGTGCTATATTTATAGACTATTTTAAGAAGAATAATAATAATACCGTAATAAATATGTGTTGAATGCCTTGACCAAAAAAAAATTGTGTTGAATGAAAAATACCCTAATAAATATAATTGGAATAGTGACTATGAAAAAAACAGTACAGGAATGTTGTTACTTGTGTTAGATTATATCACGTGACTATGTTACATAGTAATTTTGAAAAAGTTAAGAATGTGGTAATAGTGATGACAGACACATGTATACACGCGTTTGTCTGATTCCAAACTTTTGGAACAGTAACTGACACTAAAAAAGTTGACCCTTTTGATTCTATGTTGTGATAAGAATAACATGTTCCATTTCCATGTGAAAAGTTATAGAACAAATTTTGAGACTCTTTGAAACACACTCACAATCTACTTTCACTGTTTCTTCTGAATTTCATGTGATATCATCAATCATTGGAAGAAAAGAAAACATCACTCAAGGTTCATTTTTTTGTTTTTGTTATTGTTGGAATTCTATATGTTTTTGTGATTTAGTTGATGTTCATTTGAATAGTGTGTTTGTTTTGGATTTAGCTTTGTAAGATTCTTTTTGTAAGTTTGTTGATTGGTTTATGCTATGATGTTTCCTATGATCATTACTTGTTTGTTGGATTTCAATCATTTTCTGCTTACATGACTTGTTAGCTCAGTGGTTTGAGTTTGACTTTGTAACCTCAAGAGACGGAATTCAAATTTCCTCTGAGACCGTAGTAAAATTGTCTCAGAGGAAATTTGTCCATTAAAAATAAAATCATTTTATTATGTTTTATTTATTTGGATAGACATAGCTTAGTTTTTGTCACCAATTTATTTATTCATAGTGTGATGACAAGTTTGATCAGAATTCAGAAATTTCATCCTTTCTTCTTAGTTTTCTTACTTATCCACTTTCACTGTTTCAGATTTTGCTTCTTGTTTTGGTATCAAGTGTGATTGAGAGGACTCAACTTTTTCAATTTGCATCAAATTTTGCAAAGTCTTGAAGGAGAGAGTTTGGTTGAATTCCTTTTATTCATTGCTGAGAAAACTGAATTGAAGTGATTCATTGTGAGAACCTGTATCTCTTTGAGTATGGCTGGGAAACAAGATCAATTAGAGATCAAGTTTCGGTTGAGCGATGGATCGGATATTGGCCCGAAAAGTTTTGCTGCTGCTACTAGTATTGCAACTTTGAAAGAAAGTATTCTTACTCAATGGCCAAAAGGTTAGTTATGTAATCTTATTTAGGGTCTGTTTGGATTGTCTTATTTAAGCTTATCTACTGGCATAAGCACTTCTGAAACTGTTTAGTAGAGCTTATAGAAGCAGGTTCTGAAAATTATTTATAGCTTATATGTAAACTGGTTACAGCTTATAAGAAAACAATTTGATTTTATTCCATCATTTGTTATAGAATTAACTTATACATAAGCACTTACATGATAAGCGCTTTTTCACCTTTTTTTTTGTCTTCCTATGAATACTAAGATATCAATTTGTGTCTGTTGTAATGAATGATATAATGCAAATTAAGAAAAACTGGTAGTTAAATGAATTGAATTACATGGAAAATTAGGAATATTAATGTGGATGTATTGATTGATAGCAGGAAGGAATATAATGATGTATAACAAGTTATGATGATTCCATTTAAGTGTAGGGTTGTAACTATATATTGTACTGTCATGCATTCAAATGTTTATATTAATAATGGTTTAACATTTTATGAGGAATGAAGCACGAACGCAGACACCAGACACGACATTGACATGTGGACACTCATAAAATTATGAGAACATGACATAATTCATTGTAGTCACAATTGTCGGTGTCGTGTAAGTGTCGGACACCAGGACATGCTTTCAATCAGAAGTGTCGGTGCAACAATCCAACTATAAAGTCTTAAAATGTTCTCTAATGCTTTTTAGTGTTATTTATGTGAAATTTATAATTGTTTCTTTTTTGAAGATAAGGAGTATGGTCCAAAAACTGTAAAAGATGTGAAGTTAATTTGTGCTGGAAAAATATTGGAGAACAACAAAACAGTAGAGGAATGTCAGAGTCCATTGTGTAATCTTCCTGGTGGAGTTACAACAATGCTTGTGGTTGTGCAACCACCAAATTTGGACAAAGGTTTGTGTGTGTTTGGTATTTTATTGGTCATTGATTCCTGCAATTATAGTGTGTTAAAACGTGTGTTGGCACTTTCTGGTTGTTTCACACGGGTTGGATTGCCACCCAAATGAGCGACTCGAGAAATCGAAGTCACGTTCTTTTCTTCAGAGAGAATCATGTTACCAACTCTCCTAACAATGTCTTCGAGTGTTTGAACAATTTTTTGTTCATATAGTTTTGGTGCTTAATTTGATTTTCTGGTTGTTTTCTCTTGAAACAGATAAGAAAGTAGCAGATGAAGCAATGCAAAGCAAATGTGTTTGTGTTATATTATAGAATTCACAATGAATAGATAGAAGATGTCATCTTTTTAGAGAAAAGAAATTTCCATTGTCTATGGTTAAAAGTCACATTTGTATTCATTTTTATCATTGTCTATGCTTTCAAATGTTTTCTCATACACAAGTTCTTTGGTTGTAAACTTTACTATTACTACATGTAAAAAGTTGTCAAGTTTGTGAAGATTGTGAACTGAAGCCAGTTGTTTCTTCACACACAATTTTCATAGAAGATCATTTTTTTTTCCTTGTCACATTGTATTTGTTGATTGAAATGAACTATATCTACTAGTTTGCCATCATGTTCTTGATTTTTGTTATAAAATTATTTTACCTAGTACCTAAATTGAGGCAATAGTGGCATAGCTACCTAGTACCTAAATTGCTTACAAAATTGTAGTAATGGCAATCTTTGCAGTCAAGTTTAATGTAATTAATAAACTTGATTTTTGTAAACCATTATTTTACAAATAGTGGCTAAACATTCACATCATTACAAGTTATAAGTTCTTGTATCAAAACATTATAATAAGAAGCATTTTATGGTCTACCTGCTATTGGATCGTGCACTCGATGTCTAGTCCTAGACGTGAAGGGTGTTAAAAATTTAGCCTTTAACAAGATAATGTCTGAAAAATAAGTTTGAGAGATATTCTTCACTCTACAAACCAGTTTTATAGAGTTGCAAATTATAAGAATAGTAATTCAATTCATGTGATTTGCTCAAAATTATCATTTTATCTCGAGCCATATCAACCACATTAGTTATTATACTGCTATATTTTATGCAAAATTATTTGCGGTCCGTGTATAATATTATTTTAAGAAAATTCTCCGAGATTCAAACCTTGTATCTTAAGTATGATAGCCAAGGTATGAAAAGAAACAACTCGTCTTGTGTGCCCAACAAATTCTTCAATTTTAATCAGGTTTAAAATGCAAATCCAAAATGTCCACCATCATTCGATCAATATCAGACAATTTGGATCGTTAGACTGTGCACTCTGGATTGAAGGAAAAAGTAAAAATAAAACACACATTCCTTTAATAAGTGACGAGCACATGTTTCTATTCCAGGATGGTTTTTTAGGCAAACTTCAGGTTCCTACCTTTCTACAGAATAGTTTTCTACAAGATTTGTTCAAATCATGCAACAACTTAGTCGTTAAACTAATAGCTTAATGGGATACTAACTAGTTACAATATCAGATTTTCTACTCGGTATCTTCGTCATCTGCTCCAAAATCCAGCCCAGAAATTGTCATCTTTCCAACGTTAACTGCAGAATTCAAACCACAAAGTAAAATATAAGAGTCAATAAAAAGAGAAACATTTAAGCAAAACAGAACCAGGATGATAAATTAGCCATAAAACAGACCCAGCATGCGGGGGAAGAAACGATGAATCAATAGGTACTCGTTTATATTTCAATGCTTAAGCTCGTGCATGTATAAAACCTTAACATATTCTGCGGGACTTCTGTATATTCTGATTATGAAATTAATACAATGCTAGAAGAAAGTAATTATACTACTAGATTCCATTACAACCAAGGTTGTCAGAACTGAACCGAACTGACATGAAACTATAACTAACAGCAAGACCTATAGAGTTATAAAACAGTAATGTAAAGAATATTGATAGATTGAAACAAAACTTTAGTATTGGCATACCAACAGCATCCATCCCAGCTAGTTTTGGCATGAACTTCCTGATGTGGTCTTCAGCTGCATCCTCAGCTTTCAGTGTCTCACACTCGAATGAAACTGTGATTCTTTTCTTCCCGTCCTTTTGTTCAACCATACCTGTGATCTCCTTATCCCAACTGTTAAGGTGAATGCAAAACACACAATTTGTAAGGAGAAATAATGTAATCAAAGAGAAGTCGGTTTGTAAAACTAGGTACGGAGGACAATGAATTGGACATAAATAGAGAAGTTCAATCTGATGCAAAAAATCATTGATAATTACTTCGTGCAAAATGTAAAATATATGTTGAAATAAACAATTAGTCTCTACATTTTTGCCAGATTTTTATTTTGATTCCTATAGTTTGGCTTGAGTAGAAACCACAAGATATTCAATGTTGTGGAAAATAAATTTTATACAGGCTAAACTGCACTTTTCGACCCCTAAGTTTCAAAATGTTGCGATTTTGGCCCCCTATTAAAAAAATTGCAATTTTGGCCCCTTTCGTCCCAAAATTGCCGAGAAGACTCCACGTGTCCCAAAAAAGGGGCCATAATCGCCACTTTTTGAGAAGATAAGGGGTCAAAAGATCATATTTCCCTTATGTTAGGGGGTCAAAAGAGCATATTTCCCTAAACATGGAGGGTCACTTTTGTCATTTTTTTTCATAGGGGGCCAAAATCGCAACTTTTTAAAACTTAAGGGGTGCAAAGTGCACTTTAGCCTTTTATATAAAGTAATATCATATTTAGATCACTGGACTTACCCATGAGCATGATCAATGCAGTGGAACCGAGCAGCATCGTGACCTTTGCACTCCACAACAGTGGCTTGTTCTTCCTTCGTCTATTTTATCAAAAACAGATAGGCATTAATTATATCATAGACATGAAAAGAAAAAAAACACAAATGTCACTGTTATTACATTGAAATCGGTGATTGTGAGTTTGATGAGCCGATAGTCCTCACCCTTACTGCATTCCCTTTCGCACTCCAATTCTTTCACCATGAAAAAGACAGAAAGGAAAACATACATAAGTAATTATTCAATTGAGATGATAGACTATCAAAATTACTGTAAAGATAATGGCCTCACTTAGCAGAATCATGAGAAAGAAACAAGCATACAAATTAATCAACAAGGTAGCATACTAAAGGGTATTGACTACCTTGAGAGACGATAGTCACAGCTACAAACTCTAGTTGAAAGACTGACTAAAAACTATACCTTGAACATACTTTACCACAGAAACCGGAGGCAATTTGCTGCGCTTTTTAAATTTCTCATTCAAAGCAGCAACACAAAGGAGTACATAAAATTCAACCATTTGACCAAGAGTATACAAGAAATCAATACTTGAACTGGCTTTTAGGGCAATGGTAATAACATTAAATTAAAAAGTAAAAATAGAGACATTTTTCAAACCAAAGCTTATTTCCCAACATGGTGCAGATCTGTGCTTCTTCTCTTTAAGCCCAGTTGAGTGATAATAACAACTCAATCATGTGCTCTATAGATAACTGTTGTATCAATCATTATATTCTAATGTTCACTAGTCTACTCCCTTGATCCACCAAATAAAATAGTAAAAGTCAAAAATGCATGTTCTGTCTTCACTAAAAAAAATTGTCACCATAAAAATATGCGCCGATGTATTCTCTACTTAAAGGAAATTGGAAGAGCTATATAGACTTATATCATGACATGAACACTTATATTAATCTTTGAGTTCACTTCCAAAATAGCTTGCGACATCTATAAACTGTTTTCAGCCTATTACAATAAGCTTCCTATAACAGTTTATATAAATCAGCGCTTAACTGAACACACTACAATACTTACACGCAAATTAAGAAGGGAACCAAAATGAAGATTTTACTAGGGATTGGGAAGGGAAGTCAAGAACGTAAAGAGTGGGATTTTAGCAAGGATTGCAAGATCCTAGTCAAATTCTCGATATTTAATATAGAAATTCCTCAAAATTAAAATCTAATCTTCCATCCAATCTTCATCTTCATCTCAATCTCCAGTAGCATATTCATCATGCAAATCAGCAATCACATCATATAGAGACTTCAGATATGGAGTATCCAAACCCAAATCCAAGTTGTCCACATCTAAACCTTCAATGTCTCCATTATCATTAAGATTTAAGCTCAACTGACCCTCAATATTGCTTTTTCTCGGCTAATTTTGAATAGTCATGACAAAGACAACATCATTACGAGTCTTTTGCCTAAAATGGTTTCTTCTCTCAGTGTGGACCTATACCAATACAAATACAACTAAGATAAGCAAGTAGTAGGTATTTTACAATTCATATTCAATGTTTTTTATCATCTTACCATCTCGAAGGCACTCTGATTATGCTCACCTCCATAAGAACTGCATGTCAAGCTCAATATACGAATGGCCAATTTTGTTAGCTCTGATTGTCTAAATCCAAAAGAGTCCCACCAATGTGAAGGATTATTTTCATCAGCCAGACTTACGGCTACGGGATCACCCAGAAAACCTGCCCGTTTATCGAAATCATCAAGTTGAATCTCAATCTTAGCTCTTTCTTCGGGATCGGCCACCATCCTTGTTATACAATTTTCTAGACCACGTTTAACTTTAATATCACCTCTAAATCCAGGACTATAGTGATATTTGGGATTAAGAAAATAGCCTGCAGTATGCAAGGGGCTGTGGATTTGTTTGTCTAATTTTTCATTAATGATCTCCCATGGAGGCATAAAACTGAAAATTGAAAAAAGTGAATTACTTTTCACGGTCAAACCAAGACAACAACACAAAAGCTCAATAGTAAAGCTAAAGTCAACACTCGATCCTGCAAGACATATTTACCTTTCTATGACACCTTTGGAAAGACTCCTTCGTATCTCCTCTTTAGCTTGCTCCAGTGCCTCATAAATGGAACCTGTGGCTGGCTCCTCTATTGAACTGACCAAACAAAGCACTTCAACCAGAGGATGTGCACTTTTAAAACAAATCATGACGTTTTCCCAAAACCCTGTGTCCAAAACCACATCCTCGACATATTTCCCATTACTCGTTTTCGCCAACTGGCTGGACTTCCACTCCTTGGATGTGAACATTCTTCTCAAAGCTCCTTCGTTCTCATGAATACAACCTAAAGTTAGGTAAGATGTGGCACAACAAGTAATGCCCTGTTTCGCCAAATCTATTCCTTTAGTGAAGTGCTGCAATCGAGGAATGAGAGAAGCCCTTGAATTAATAAAGGCTAAAACTCTTTTAGCCTTTGTAATTGTCTCTTCATGAATGGGTAACTTCTCATAGTCTTCCAATATCATCTCAATTGTGTGTGTTGCACAAGGTGTCCAATACAACCTAGTCCTTTTCGCCATCAACATCTCACCAGCAACTTTGTAGTATGTTGCATTGTCTGTCACAATTTGGACAACATTTTCTTCCCCAACCTCTTCAACAATTTCATCCATCATCTTAAAGAGTTTGTTAGGTGATTCCAACATATTCGACGCATCAACGGACTTCATAAAGAATGTTCTCCTGGGATTATTCACTAAAATATGTTAGGTGATTCCAACATATTCGACGCATCAACGATCTTCATAAAGAATGTTCTCCTGGGATTATTCACTAAAATATGTAGTATGTTCCTCTTCTTTGGGTCGGTCCATCCATCAACCATTATGGTGCACCCTTTCATCTTCCATATAGCTCTATGTTCTTCCAAAGCTTCCCTTGTCAACTTAACTTCTTCGGTCAAATGTTTCCCTTTAAGATCATCAAAAGAAGGTGGCACAAATCCTAATCCATGTCTTGAAACCAACTCACACATAGTAATAAACTCATCACTCTTTACCGCATCGAGCGGTATGTCATTGTTGTAGAAAAACTTTGCAACCGCTCGAGAAGCTTCCCCTCTCAAAGTCTTCTTAACCATGTTCTTGACGACGATAGCTTGCGATCCAGCTCTCCTCCTTTTCAAATCATCTCTAGAACTCCCAACATCCACTTCATTCCCTTTTCTTTTTTCACCAACTCCAACACACCCTTCCTCATTACTCTCTTGCAAATCACTAAAAATCCCCAACATTTCCTCTCTCACCTCATCACCAACACCCTCACAAACTTCAACATCATTTTCAGTTCCAGTTCCAGCCAAGTGACGTAAAAATGCGTAAACCCCGCGAGACAAGTACACATCACAATATCTACAACTTATCATATCTTCTCCATCAACTAAAACACCATGCTCCATAACCACATCAATAGCATTCTTTGGCCCCATTATCTTAGAATCTAAACCATCATTTCCAGAAAAGCAATCAACAGAGTTTGCCTTTGAACTCATTTCTAGGGCAGAGAAATAGAGAACAGAATGAAGCTAAACCACAAATTAGGTTTAGGGTTTCAATTCAAACCCTAAAAAAACAGCTTTTAGGGTTAGCAGAGGTTGGCTTTGAACCTATGAAGCACGGACACACCTCGGATTAGGCGTGTCCCGGTGTCAGACACGTGTCGTGTCCGACACCGACACTTGTAATTACACTGAATTATGTGATTTTTTTTCAAATTATTAGCTGTGTCGGCGTGTCAGTGTCCGTGTCTGTATCCATGCTTCATAGCTTTGAACTCATGTTTAGGCAGAAAGAGACCAAGAGACAGAAACTCTATGAAATGAAATGAAGCTAAAACACAAATTAGGTTTAGGGTTTCTATATAAACCTAAAAAAGATCATTTTTTTGCAACCGGGTCAAAAAAAACCATCACAAAAAAAAAACCCCTTTTTTAACGTAAAACCGCATTGATTCTACGATTTTCCGATTCTATGATCTTACGTTCAAAAAACCCAATTTTGATTTTCAACAAAATGATAAAAACATTCATAAAAACACAACCTTAACTTCCTCAAAGAAAAAAAAAAACACAACCTTAAAGAATGTTAAAGCATGAAAAACAGGGTTGAATTAGTGAGTTACCAGTGCCATGAAGACCATAACAAGTGGAATGAGGAAGATGAATGAAGTGTCCTGAGATTGAACCGTTTGGAAGTAATGCTATTGATGCTACTCCTTCCATTGTTGTTGTTTCTTGTTGTTGTTCTGTTTCATCTGAATGTAATAGAAAGAAATGAAAAATAGAGGGAAAAAAATTGCATTTTTTGTGAGTGTGATTGTGATTGAATGAAGTGAGGAGAAAAACACTGACCCATGTTTGTGAGAATGGTAATTGGTATGGTAACTCAAGAGCTGTGACAAGAGAATGATAAATAAGGTTTACTCCCTCTTGTCTCACATATGAGAAAAGATTTTTATATTCATTGAATAATTAATGTATCTGTTTTACAATGTGGACCAGATACATTAACTACTGAACCTAAAAAATGAATATTTTCTTACATTTGAGACTGGAGAGAGTATATTGGAAGATCCAATATTATTTTTTTTGGATCGGGTCGTAACTCTTGAAGTAGCTCGGAACTGAATCGGGTTATAACCTCAAAATCAAACCATCGGGTCTTAACATCTAATCCAATCAGATTGTAGAACCCGACGGAGTATTTTAGGGAAAATGAGGGGTATGTGAGCAAATCAAAAGGTATAAGAGCTTTTTTAACTCAATCTACCAACTTCATTAATTTTTAAGTCAAACTAGTTGAGATATCAATCCCTATTGTTGAGAACTTGAGATCATATTCTAAAAAATCCTGATTACACCATGAAATGAAATGGCCAAAATACCTTTAAAATGAAGGGTAGTGTTAACTTGTGTCATTAGGGCACATGCTAAGAAATCCCAAAAAAGAAATATTCTCTTAAACTTTGTGCATTCAATTCATTAAAACATCAAAAATTAAATTTAATGCACGTATTTTAATACATTATTTCTATATTTAGCTTCTAAACTTGTGTCTTAAAGGCACGAGTTAACATTTCCCTAAAATGAAATATAATTGCAATTGTATAAAAATCATTTAAATCAGTTCTCATTCATGGGCAACTTAGTTCATGTAGCCTATACAAACTCATGATTTACACATAAATAATATGTAAACTCATTTTAGGTAAACTACGTTAACTTGGTTTACTTGTTAACTCAATTTCTACAAAGAAGAGTTATTTTTGATATTATCATCATTACATTTTTAAGTCAAACACATCTTGTGGTTATTTAAGTTAGATAATTATAACAATTTAGTCTTTAAGTTTTTAATGTATCCAATTAGTCCTTTAAATTATAATATGTTTACATTGTTACCTTTTTTCATCAAACTTCGTTAAAAAGTGTTTACGTAACCGTTTAACATTGAAGTGGTAGGTCCAAAATATGTTGATGCCGCATACTCAGCTTGATACTAAACACCAAAAGAGCAAACTGTGCTAATAAACTGTTTGTAGAATGAAATGAGTCTTTAAGTGACATGAGAAGAGAATAAAATGTTTAGCTTTAGTGTGTTTGTAGAATGTGTCTTTTAAGTGGCACTGTACAGGAACTGTGTAATACTTAATAGAGGAGAGAAAAATAAATAAATTCAAGAAATAAACACGTTAATAAGATTTGAAGAAACACGTAAAGTGTTGCATTAATCACTCTTTATAACTCGGGGTGTTTTTTTTAAAGAAAACAAATTCTTGTGGCATAGCTAAGGCATGTGTGTGCTTATTTATACAAAGAGGTTGAAATTCTAACATATACTCAAAATTGGAAAAATTTGTCCATTAATTGTGTTCAAATCTTGAAATTATACATTTTATCACATTAAGCAAAAAAAATTAAAATGGTCCAAAAAAAAAAGTAAAAGTTTTAAGATATTGACTATTTTTTTACTAGTTAAAGAATAAACTTACTCTATAAAAAATATATTTATTGATTTATAATTAATAATTGATTGATTGGTACCCTTCTTTATTTAATTTTTTTTAATGGATACGAATCAAACTAGGGATGACAATGCATAATTGATAAGGTGAGGTAGGATATTATTGTGACCAAACTCATGTTCGTGCAGGTAACAACTTCAATACCCGTATTGTAACCTATAAGTACATAAGTGTTTGTACCCATACCTATTATACGTACTTTAACCATAGGGAAAACCTCACTCACAATTCTGTAACTCATACTTTTGTACTCGTCGCAAGATCTCAGGTTCATTCTCACGTCATAAATTCAACAGTGCTTATATGCTCCGTTGTCTTTTAACAGCAACAAACTATAAGATAAACAGTTAGTCATTTCTAGCATTAAAGAGTGGATTTAAATAGGGTAGGCGATAACGTGTATCTCAAGTTTAGTTTCTCTAAATAGGATGAACCAAATTTGAAGCAATCTCATGATCAGATATATGAACTAATATGAGAGCACCTTCATAACACAATATTATAAACAAACTAGAGATCTTCCCCCTAAGGATGTTTATCATATTTTCAGCACATTCACTCAATTACTACCTACTGGCACAAATGGTGAAAAGGTGAAATGTAAACCCAAGAGACTGTCTTCCTTCTAAAATGCCTTCACTAGGTTGTAACCACAATGAAGTCCCAAAACAATAATATGGTGCCAGGCCGTCTCAGCGTCATAACAACTGAAGCTATAGACCATCCCGACGTCGTTATGGTCGAAAGTCACACACCGTCCATCGTGAACAAGATGAAGTCTCAAATAAAGAGTCTTGAAAGGGTTGAATCATATGATTTTTCCTCTCAAAACTGATTGAATCCGATCTGCAGACACTCTATCTAAAAAGATTAGTTGAAGATAAAAAATTTTGTAGAATTTTAAATTTAGACCGAAAAATAGACAAGAATGCAACTGAAATTTAAATTAATGTTAGAATAATACATCAATTTTTTTTCAAAAAAAAAAGAATATTTTATATCTATACTATATATAAAGAAAACTACATTTTTCAGCATATTTGGGCTCACTCTTTCCTTTCAAACGCCCTTAATTTTCAATACAAATAACACTTGTAACAAATATATAAGAATAAATATTAAAAAATGTAACAAACACGATATAAATATATATATATATATATATATATATATATATGTCTGTTCTTTTTTCCTTTTATCATTTAAAAAGTGTAACAAACTAGATGATTATATTTATACTTATTTTCTCATTATCCCAATTATACTATTAAACAATTTTTTCTATAATAAAGATTATTGTGATGTCATTTTAAAAAAAATAGATTATATTTTTTTGTTATATTGTTGGTGTCATTGAAATAGATAATCATGATTAGTTTTTTTTTTTACAAGAATCATGATTAGTTTTGTTTGCTATAACTTGAAAGCAACAGACATTTATATTTTTAGTTTTAATCAAAATCAAAATTTCATTAAAAAAACATCGTTCATAATTTTCAAACGTTAGTGCAATAAAAAAAGCGGAAAGACGAGCATGTGAGTGCCCTCTTTTTGCTAGTATATATTAAGAACTATCAAAATTTATAACCAATTCATTAAAAATAAATTTTTATACTTTTCATTTGAGGTTTTTAAACTAATTTAATTTTATATAATATCAATAATATGAATCATCAACTAATTTTAATTATCAAATATCACCATCAACTATGTACAACAATAAATTTCATTAACGTGAGGCTATGATTAAGGTTTGAACCTCGACTCCTCCATGTATATACATTCTCAAGTAACTATTATCATTTCGTATATATACAAAAAAAAATCATAAATATGAATTTAATTCAAATATTAGATTAAGCTTTTTTTAGAAGTTAGATTAAGCATATTAATACTATTTGGTACGGTACCACTTTTCATGGTACCTGCAAAGAAGAAGAAATTACTCCAAAGGGATAAAAAGTTACGACTACCTATTCTAACAAACTAATTTCTTCATTTATTCATTTGATAATGATTACAATGACTAATCCATTATTTATAACATTTGTATTCTAACAACTTATCTAATGACTCAATGTAATGGATCTCTCTAGATCATTATAAAACACGATGACTCACCTTTAAAATACCTAATGCAATTAACTCATCATAATCTTTAAAGGGAGAAACAACGGTTTTCTTAGCCCTATCTTGAGTCATTACAGATATGAATTCCATGAGATGACGTTATCAACAGTTTTCTGATGGTCTAGACTTTTTTGAAATTAAATCTCCAAAATGATAAGGCATAAAATCATTTTCACCTAGATTAATCCAATGTAAGTTCTCAAAATCAAATATACCTTATCAAAGGAAAGAAAGTACAAAAATCAAGTGGAATGCCAGTATCCAGTCTTATTATTTTATTTTGAAAAAACAACATCTAATCTTATTGAAATTTGCTAGAATTGGGTGGGTGTCAACATTTCATTTTATTCCCAAAAATGGATAACCATGTAATAGGTGTGTTACATTCTCAAATAGAAAAATATCCCAAAAGGAGAAACAAATTACATGATGAGAAATGAAATCGATTCACCTTACAGCTGCAATTGTTCCAAATAAGTCTCATAAGAAACCCAATAATAATATTGAAATGTTTGATAAAGAAAATGATTTCATTAAAATTGTTGATCTCATCAGAAACCTTTGTGAGATGATGATGATAGAAATCTGAAAATTCCAAAATATTCCTTTGAAATGGATTAACCATTTTAACTCATAAAATATCTTGACGAGAAGATGTTTTTTTATTAAATGATCATAATTACTCTTATATTTGGGTAAAATACAGTTCTTAATTACTGTTATTAAAGAACTAATTATATATGAAACAATGATCAATTGATAGTTTTTAAATAAGATATTCACTATGCACAACTCTAAAATTACAATGAATGACAAACTCTTTAGCAAAAAATTTAACTCTACATTCTCAATGTTAGATTGAAACTTATGACCTATAGTCAAGAGGGAAGAGATTTGAACCATGATCTTGGTGTCACGTTGAGTTGAGATGATACTGCTATGATTCACATTTTGGTTTCAATATATTGTTGAAGATAAAAAAAAATGTAACAAAATACAAAATGTACCAGACAAAAAGGAATCATAATCCTAAATCATATAGTATCCATCATATAATTTCAATTTATTAATAAGAAATGATCATCCAATAATTCTCAAACTAAAACTGATTGTAGTAATAGAAATATAAAAAAGTGCTAAGATTTTATTTTTTATAAGCAAACAAATTTTTATTGAAAAGAGTAGAAGAGATACTTTAATCCACGTACAACATATATATATATATATATGATTGTATTTTTACCTTCCCAACAAATGAAACAGTTCCACGAGAGAACTTTTATTTGAGTGATTACACCATCGCAAGAATTTTAATAAGGAGGAGGAGGTCCTGGAGGAGGACAACATTTAGGGTTTACTATGCAAGCTTCGATTAATGGCACACAATATTCTTCGAGTCTTCTTGCACCGTGAACAACTTCCACTAGGATAGTTGCAATAGCAACAAACAACAACATCAACTTCATCATCGTTTTCAACGTTTTTTCCATTGTAGCTTGACAAAGGTATTTTTTTGTGTGCAAAGAAAACAAATTCTTGTGGTATTGGCTAAGACATGTTTGTACTTATTTATATCGAGGTTGAAAACCTAACATAGTCAAAATTGAACTAACTAATTGTGTGCAAATCTTTGGAGTTATTCGTTTTGTCACTTTAAGTAAAATTTTAAGGATATTGATTTTGTTTAATTGATTGGTAATAAAAAGAAAGACATACGAATCAAACCAATGTACATACATCTTAGAAAAACTAAGAAAATGTATCTCAAAGGTAAATTTTCATTTCACCAAATCTTCTATATAAATTAAGAAATCACTCTTTTATCGTAAATAAAATCAAAAGAAATAGTAACTCTTTTGACGGTATTAAGAAAAAAATATTTAATTCCATAAATGGAGACCGGCACTAATGTTGAACGATTCCCATTATTTATCCCAAACATGATAAAAAAAAATTGGACAAATTAGTTTGTGTGCGAATCTTAAAATTTAAAAATATTGAATTTGCTTAATTGATTGGTACATTCCTTTTTAAAAAGGAAAGACATACAACAAACTAATGTAGGTCTTAGAAAAAATAATGGGAAGATCAATAAGAAGCAATAAAAAGCAAATCCACAAAAGTGAAGGAAACAAACTCATTAGATATGAATGAAGGAAAGATAAGAAACTCAATTAAATTCTTATTCTTGTTAGAACCAACATAAACTAAATCTATGATAAGTGATATTCATAGATAAAAATAATAATTATAATTATTTTTATCATTATCAAGTATTTAAAATTAAATACCGCAATTTAAACACTACTTATGTGTGTTCTATTTTATGTGAAGCCTTCATTCTCTATTTTTTCAATTCACGTCACATTAGCTCAAAGTCTTATTGTTTAGTGTTTAATCTTCCAATATTTTATTCTAACTTCACATCAATGTATTAACACAATGCACACACATAAAAATACAGACGATCAATTATTTATTTAAAATTAGATATTATTTAATTATTTTTTTCTAGTTTTTTCTCAAATGTGTATGCACCCAAATGAAGCGCAAACCAATATTATATATAGCTCCTCTAATAAATTATATTATATATGTACTATATATATAATGTGTATGTTTGTGAAAATGGGATGGGGTGCTTTGGCCCTGCCCATCGCTGGATCCCTTCATCGTGTGATGTCTTTTTTCAGTTTCCATTTTAGAGCTTCTCTAGCACTTAGTAGTGGATTTATAAAGCCTTTTTCAGTTTCCCTTCTTGCATATATTTATTATCAAAATAATAAATATAGCAGTGAGAGGTCATTGTTTCTTTTCTTCAATTTTGACATGTACAAATGCTTCAGAAACTAATCAGTGAGCGAGTTATTAAAATGACAAAAATTAATAAATAAATAAAAAACAAGTAAAGAAGTCTTAAAAGAAAGGTTCTATCTGTATCCTAAAAACAAACGTTGCGTCAACCCTATGAGGCTCTGAATGCGTTGTCAACCCTAAAGATGCTCTGAACATATATTAACGTCAACCCTATGAGGCTCTGAACGCATTTTCAACCCTAAGAGGCTCTGAACAAATATTAATGTCAACCTTATGAGACTCTGAACATACGCCACAAAGGGTTCTACACACAAACTTCGCAAAAAAACCTCTCTTTAGAAATCGCCAAGGAAAAAGCTAACCTTTAAACGCCTCGGGCGCCGTTAGCAAAATCAAATCGCCTAGAAGCACTAAAACGCGTTAATTACAAACTGAAGGACGAAACAAACACGTATTCTCAAAAAGTAGAAACGGCATCACTTGTCATTCTAAATGATCTTACAAAGAGTCCAACTAGCCCTCAGGAACCATAAACAAGCCCGAAGAAATACATGCAAGAAGAAACATCACCCTTTTTCTATGAAAAAGCCTTCAAAAAATTCGCCTACCAAAGCACAATAAAAGACCACCTCAAAAGGCTTATTCACCATCCTGAACAAACTTTGCAAGACCATAAATCTCAGCGAAAAAGGCTATTTCGGGAAAGAAGGAAAGAATTTGTGTTAAAAACAAAAAAAGACAAAGTCAAAGTAAATTAAAGCTACGGGTGAAATTGCTAAGACGCCAGACATAACTGCCTAATAAAATTACAGGGATTCAAAAAGGTGCTACAACATCATGCAAAATGTGCAAAGCTCGCCAATGGATGTGTAAAATGAAGACGTCGCCCATACTCCAATATCCAAACCAACGTCAAAATTAATCACTTCACCTTGTTCCAAGACTCGTGCTTGGGGGATTGTGGACTATCGACTTCATAATTAATCACTTCACCTGATCCCAAGACTCGTGCTTGGGGGGGTTGTTAACCATCAGTATATGACTAAGCACCAATAAATCCTCGAAAGATCAGCATATACCTAAGGAAAAATCCACGAAGCCCTCAGAGGGGATCTGATGCTTAGTGTGACCACCCTAAGGGGGCTCTGAAGCTTTGGCTGGAACATCCAGAGACACCTGCAAAGTACAGGCATACGCCATACAATAATTTTTTAAGAAAGGAACGTCAAAATAATCACTACACCTTGTCCCAAGATTCGTACTTGGGGGCTGTGAATCGTCAATACCTTCCTCAGGACCTAGGAGTCCTCCCAAAAGGGTCTTAGGGCCCTCCTAGAGATCTCAACGCCCTTTATAGGGCTCTAAGACCTAGGGTGCGCCCCTCCGAGGGCACCGACTCCACCAGCTTAAGTCATAGGTAATCAAGCCCATAGAGGGCTATAAATACCACCCTTGAGAGCCATCTCAAGGTATGACCAATACAATACTAAACCTTAATATCGATTATTGTACTTTTGCAAGTACAAACATAAACTAAATCTATGATAAATGATATCCATGAATAAAAATAATAATTACTATTATTTTTATCATTATCAAGTATTTAAAATCAAATACCGTAATTTAAACATTACTAATGTGTGTGTTCTATTTTATATGGGAGCCTCATTCTTTATTTTTTCAATTCACATCACATTAATTTAAAGTCTTATTGTTTAGTGTTAAATCTTCCAATATTTTCTTCTAACTTCACATCAATGTTAACACAATGCACACAAATAAAAATACATACGATCCATTATTTATTTAAAATTAGATATTATTTAATTATTTTTTTCTAGTTTTTTTCTCAAATGTATATGCACCCAAATGAAGCGCAAACCATTAATTATTTTTTTCTAGTTTTTTCGGTTTCCATTGTAGAGCTTTTCTATCCCTTAGAATTCATTTTGAATTTTTAAATTATGAACAATGTAAGGTGTTTTTTTTATTGAATTTCCAGCCTTTGTCACCATCTCTTTCTTCTATGGTTATGGTTCAGCTTAAAGACATGAGATTGGTCATTGGCTCTGTTTTTATTTGTTATTGATTATGATTTTATTATGGGTTAATACATGTTTACTCGACTGCAATATTAGTGATTTCTAGTTTACCCCCTGGAAAAAATTGTTTAGATACCAACCCTGTAATTTGAAGATTTTTTATTATGGACCTTCATGGCATCAAATTTTAAAATTTAAGATACTTTCGCCCCTTGTAATTTGAGTTAATTTCGTTTTACCCCTTGTCATATCATCGATATTTCGGTTTACCCCCTGTCATATCATCGATTTTGTACAGTCAAAATTCATGAAGGTCCAAAACCAAAAATCTTCAAATTACTGGATTTGAATCTAAACAATTTTTTTTTTTTTTTACAGAAGATAAACCGGAAACCGCTAATATTACATGGAGTAAACATATATTAACCCTTTTGTTATTTACTTTGATTGTTAAACAACATTACAAGGTCAAGTGACAATTCAACTTCACTCATTCACTCAGACAAATTGCTCAACTACTCTATGATTTTGGTGGCCCCACGTTGAATAATAGTCCAATCTCCTGGTTCAATAGTATAACTAATCCATTGAATACTCTATTCTCTTTTTTTCTAAGAAATAAAAAAAATCAAAATTTATATTTATCCAAAAAAAAGTTGGAATATATTGAAAATAGTTAGTTCACTTAATAGTGATGTAAATATAAAATTTATTTTTAAATATTCCTTCATGTCATTCTATATCTTTCTTGTATGAAAAATATGTGAGTTATTCTTCTTACAATAAATAAAGGCATAAAACAATTAAGAAATTTTTTTTTTGAAAGGAAACAATTAAGAAATCTTCTAGAAAGGAACAGAAAGAGTAATATAAAGGTTAGGACTTAGGTGTAACTAAACGAATAACTTCATTGTATTGTGTTTATAGCAGTTTTAAAATTGAGATTTTTATACTGAGACAATTTGTCACCAAAATTCCACTGTATTAAAAACGTGTATACAAGGAGTTAACATCATATTAAGGAGTTAACTTCATTGCTCTGCTCTAGATCTGTTGCTTTTCTTTCACGTTTTGTGTTGGTAAGTTTTAATTGATGACTGAATTTAATCTTTCTATTTTGTGTTTGAGAATCAGAGCAGTTTGCATTCGTTTCAAGCAAATAACTTTTTCCATTTCCAGCCTTTGTCACCATCAGCAACTCCTTTGGTAGTGTGGTGTAAAACTTGAGACATGTGATCACACATATATGCTTAGGTTTATATTATGAAGATGTTTCATTAGAGTTAGAAATTGTTGTTTGTTTGTTAGTTTTAATTCAAGTTTTAATAGTTTGATTAGTTTTTAATTCAAATTTGTTTGGATTAAAACATGTTTAGTAGTTTGTTACAAGTTAGTTAGACGATCTAGCTATGTTTGTTCGATTGCTTACTCAGCAAGTCATGTAAATAAGTCCTATATAAGGCATGTTGTAACTAGTTTTCACAATCTAATGAAATACACATATATAGTTTACAACAAGACACCGACACATGTGAATACACTCAATCACACCACGCCTATTTTCTTTTTCCAATTATTACTAAAGGTAGGTCAAAAGACAAATCCTTCATGTTTATGGTGTCACTCACAATTTTATTCTACTTCAAACTAATAATAAGAAAGCCATTTTTTTTTTTACAGGAATACGAAAGCCATTTTTGCCAAGGGAAATATAAGTAAAAATGTGTTACAATATTTGTTACCTTCTACAAATTGCTATTATCAAGAGAAAGACAAACTCATATTGCAGTAATAATTAATAACTCTAGCAAGATCAGTTACACAATACTATAGACATTCAATCAACACAATAAATTGTAAATAGTAACTAATCGCAGATTGTCTCAATGATCTTCTCACAATCAAAAGAATCCTTCGAGTTACAAATATCAAAAGAGACAATGTTATTCCATCGTCCCGCGGCATAGACTAACCCTTTATAAAATATAACATCGCTAAAGCAAAAATAGTCGTCATCAACATAAGTCCAAAACTTTTGTCCAGCTTTTATGAAAGCAAGACATTTACGCGTACCATAAATTGCAACAACAACATAATCGTGAGGCCTAATTGTAGGATTTGCCGATAAAATAACCTTATGAACGTTACATTCATAATATCTAACTCGTCTATATATATCTGGCATGTAGATGGGTGGTAGAGGGATGGAAACAAGATTTTTGAAAGGATTTAGTAGGGTTATTATTGTAAGTTTGGAAATAAAATCCACCTTTGCTACCCAACCATGACTTGAACCACAAAGCCTCTTGTTATAAGGGAGTGGTAATTGGAAGTGGTAAATTTTGTTGGATGAAATCCCATATAAACTTCTCTTTGTTCTACACCTTCTTTTTGTGGGAATCATTAGCATAGGTAATACATTGTTTTTGATTTGGCGATTTTGATAACTAAACTTTGCGATGGAATACCAATTATTGCATACCACGCTGAAATAAATGTGATCGATACGCTCTACTAACTCGTCAAAAATCAAACTAAGAGGAAGTGCTTCTAAATTTCCCCAATCTACTGCCTCCATTGACAAGAAGAAATTAAAGATATTGAAAACTCATAGTAGGAATATTATAGGAAACAAGAAAAAGGGATTAGGTTAAAGCGTTACCAAAACACCTTCTCTTCAATCACTGGTGCCCGTAAACCCTTGAAGTTGCAAATCAAGGTTTCCTAATGAAATATGTTGTTTTTTCTTTAACGATAATGAAATATATTGTTGCAGTTTGGTATATTTATAGGATTTGAAATCATGAGGGTAAACTATTTTTCGGACTAAATCAGTAGCCAAATTTTTGAACTAAATCTTTTCTCAACTAAAATCATGAGGGTAAAATAGTTTTTCATAACATATATTTTCAACAAAAATATTTTTTTATAACATAACCAAATTTTTTAACGCTCCATGCTTATTATCTCACAGTAATTCCATGATGAAACAAAGTTATAGTTTCAGACAATCACACATTCCCTTCCCTTTAGCTCTAAGGCTTATTTGTGTTAGAGACTTTTTATACAATTCGTGCTGATGCACATTCGGAATTCAGTGTTTGGTAAGATGCTTCAAAAAGATATCGTAATAAGTTATTTGTGTTAAGACTTTTTATACAATTTGCGCTGATGCACATTCAGAGTTCAGTAAGATGGTTAAAAAACTATTGAACAGATAGTTGCCACAAAATGTTACAAGTTTGAGTGACTGGCTTGAACTTGTACCCGATGCCATGAAGTGTTTAAGCTGAATCTACCTGTAAATTATACGTTACAAAGGGTATTAATTATTAAGGCTACGTTACACAGATGCCCAACTCAATTAGAGTGGTGATTTTCTCTTATCCATAATGCAAATGAACTCATTTATTGATATGATATTATCAATTAATTATAAGCTCCTTAATATTTTTAGATAAATTGTTTGGCGCAACTATTAATTTAAGAAAATAAGTTAATAAAAAGGTAGTCCAAACACACCTTAAATCTGATGTCTTCAAGACCTTAAGTTGAGAAAAAACTATCCAACACCTTTTCAATTATAATATCACTCGCCTAATCTGCCATTGACTAAGAGAAATTCGTCTATCCTTAAATCGCGTATATATATATCGATTTTGGTTAACAAAATAATTATATCTTCATGTAAACATAAACTACTAAACATGTATCTTCCATATAACATCGTTTTACACAAACATTCAATCACATTTCTTTATTGTGCGATATTATATTTGACAATTTTTAAATAAATAATCTATCAAAACAATTTTTGAGAAAATTATGAATCTCAAATTTAAAAACAAAAATATATCCATTAAAAGAAAGCCACGTGTATGAACCTAGTTTAAGGTAGTAGTGTGTTCTTCACCGAACATAACAAACCCAACAACGTGTGTTCTTCACCATGGTTTCAAACTCTCTTTAAACTTTCACTGTTCACTCTCTCATCGCCGCATAATTGATCGGAGTTTTCATTCTCCGACGATGGCTTCAACGACGTCGTTTTCAAGTCTCATACTTCATCATTCTGTTCCAATTTCCCGGAACCGAAACAATGCTCAATTGGGTCCGTTTCAAGCTTCTTTTACCTCTCAATTGAAACCCACTTCTTTGAATTCGCTTCCATTGAAGAAAAGAGAAGCTTTTTCAAATGGGTTTTCGAGAATGAGGAGAAACCCTAAACAGTTTATTGTTCGGTGTGCAGATTCAAGTGGAAAGGTAAAAACTTGTATAGGAATTTGGATTGAGTTTAATGGATATGCTCTGTCGGTGTAAAATGATTTTACACTGACAGCCAATATGAATCAATTATTTCTTTCTCGAGTCATACTATTTAAGTAGGGTGTAGTGAACATGGTTGCTATTAGATGACAGACTACATGGTATCTATTGGATGATAGTGTACACTTATTTTACACTGTCAATGAGTAGCCTATTTTCTCATTAGGATATTATAGTGCATAGGACATGATAGTGTACAATTATTTTACACTGCCAATGGCTGCTATTGGATGATAGAATACATGGTTTGGTTTCTGTTGGATGACAGTGTAAAATAATTCACTTGTGCCTTCATAATGTAATTCTTAATTAAGAAACCATTGACATTAGATACTTTGAAAGAAGAGTACTGATATAAACACACTCTTTAGATAGGAGACTCTCCTCAACACACTTTCTAATTGGTTATTTCAAATGTAGGTCCCACTTAAATTAAGCGAGACCGGTTTGAATTTTGACCAATTAGAGAGAAGTATTTGATTCTCAACTAATTAGAGAGTTTATTGAGAAAAGTGTGGTAAAGAGTGTGTTGCTAGCATAATTCCACCTAGAAACAGTAGTCTTGTTGTAATTTTGTGAAATGTTGTTATATAACGGTGTTATAGCGTAGCATAATTTTAACGATTTGCTATGTGATTTAGTATAAAGTGTTGTCAAGTAGTGGTTATAGAAGCACTATAGCAGAGTAGTATAGCGAAATTTGAACAAACTACTATTTTCTCCAATGTGTTGGACATATATTTGTATATATAGGAATTTAGGATATCATAACACTTGTGCATTCAGAACAATCCACTTATCGAGAAAGCATTGACGCTAGACACTTGGAAATAGTAGTCTTAATGTAATTTTGTTAAGTGTTGTTATAGCTTAGCGGAATTCTAACAAATCGTGTATCGCGATTTAGTATGAAGTGGTATCAAATAACAGTTATAGCAGCACTATAGCATTGTAGTGTAGCGGAATTTGAACAAAGTGCGATTTTCCAGCAATCTGTGTTGGGGACATATTTGTGTGTTTGATTCTCTAGACATATTTTGATGTATTTTCTTTATCTCATAACATCAATTATGGGTGTTTGGAAGAACTTGTATGGGTTTATCTTATGACACAAAGGATGTGTTTGGATTGACTTATGAATAACTCATTTTAGCTTATCTACTCAGGAAAGCACTTGAGAGAGTGTGTGAACGTAGCTTATGCCATTACCTATAAGTTGTTTTTACTTTTTAGCTCATTTCAGCAACTCTCTAAAATAGCTTATGAAAATGATATGCAGATTGCTTATAGTTTATATTAAAACAATTTAACCTTGTTTTCTTTTTGACTATAGAAGTAATGTATTCACAAGTACTTAAATATGGATCATTTCATATATGTGTCCTGTGCTGTGTCGGTCCTTTTTAGTCCACTATTACACAAATTCTTTTACACAATGTCGACCGAGTTAGAGTTCAAATATAGTTATTTTTTCTGGTTTTCTGGTATTCCACCATTACTAGTAGCTAGTTAGTTGAGGTGTGTTGGCTGTAAAAACATCTCTCTTTATCACTTCAGATTGATGAATTGAATACTTGGTTTCCATCATATTAGCTTTTATTTTATAACTGTAATACTACCAAATACAGCAATAAGTCTCTTGGTTATCGTCCATGTGTTTGTAAGTAATTCAAAAAAGTGTCAAAAATTATGAGGAAGCAAACATTCAAGCTCATTTGTAATTGCAGAAATCAGAGTTGTTTGTAATTCGGGTCATATGTGATACTGATTGTGTCTGGTTGGATCTTCAAAGTGCAGTAGTTTATATTAGATTTCGATGCAATGACAGGTTTCACAGCAAGAATTCACAGAAATGGCGTGGCAAGCGATTGTTTCATCACCAGAAGTGGCAAAGGAAAACAAGCATCAAATTGTGGAGACAGAGCACTTGATGAAAGCTTTATTAGAGCAAAAGAATGGGCTTGCTCGCCGGATCTTTACCAAGGTTGGGGTCGATAACACCCGGCTTCTGGAGGCTACCGACAAGCACATTCAGCGCCAACCCAAGGTGATCTACCAAGTCAAATATGCTTTGGTGCTATCTTTATGTAATATTTTATCAGTTATACCCATATTCTTTTTCAACTTCTTTTATTGGCATGTTTTTTCTTAAAAGTTCATAGCTAAATAGGAACTGTATTAAGCTTATAATTTGATGATAGAAGTGAAGTTAGAGGAAATAGCAAAATTAAAGCTTGACAACAGAAGCTTGGAAGGGAAGTAATATCAATTGTGTTAGGTTCATCACATAATGTGGTTATGTAGGAATATGCTTATAAAACTTGACATTGTATTTTGTTAACTGATTGAGTAGACTACTGTCCATGTCTGTAGCTCACGAACCTGATTATAATCCTTATTCAATTGTGTTAGGTTCTAGGGGAATCAGCCGGTTCAATGTTAGGGCGTGATTTGGAGGCATTGATTCAGAGAGCCAGAGAATTCAAGAAAGAATATGGGGATTCATTTGTATCAGTTGAGCACTTGGTTCTTGGTTTTGCCCAAGATCGGCGTTTTGGGAAGATATTGTTTAGAGATTTTCAAATATCTCAGCAAGCTCTAAAAACTGCTATAGAGTCCGTAAGGGGACGCCAATCAGTTATTGATCAAGGTAATTTACTATATGTCTTCTTTTTATAGTTACTAGTGGAAAGACGTAACATGTCCGTCTGTCTGTTTTCTGTCATGTTTCTTTTGATATATGTTTTATTGTATAATATTCGCTGTAATATAATTTGTTTGTTTCAGTTTTATAATATATATCTGAACTTTTTAAATTTTAGTTTCAATATCTATGTTGTATGTTTTTAAATTTAAATTTGAAAAATCTTATGTTGTTAAACTTAAAAGGTAAATTTATGCGATTGATTTTGAATTGGCTATATTAGAAGCTGTACTTTATTCTAAATATTTTGTAGTACTAAGCTCAACTTAAATTTGTTATAGATCCTGAAGGAAAATACGAAGCCTTGGAAAAATACGGAAAAGATTTGACAGCAATGGCCAAAGCAGGGAAACTAGACCCTGTTATAGGAAGAGATGATGAAATACGAAGGTGCATTCAAATTCTCTCCAGGAGAACAAAGAACAATCCTGTGCTAATTGGTGAGCCTGGTGTAGGAAAGACTGCAATTTCTGAAGGGTAAGTTCTTAGGTCTTCTTCCCTCCTAAATGTTGTCTGTTTGTATTTTTGCTTCATTTTTATTGTTAAAATATTCTTTGAATGAAACTTTTTATGCTGTTATCATTATTTCTTTTTACCAAATATTATTGCCGCATCATGTCAAAAGTGATGCGAGACGTTTCACAATTTGAAAGCCTTCTCAATAATTGGTATGGAGATTGATAACAATGGAATATTTTATTTTTACCAGAATTCCATTTTTTCCATAATTTTGTTTTAGCATGAGCCAGGTTAGATACTTGCTTGGGTCTTACATTGATGCTTTTGTTAATCTTTTAATTATTATGTTCTGCCGCACATCGACCTAACTCTTCCTTTCATACAGACTTGCTCAGAGAATTGTTCAAGGAGATGTCCCTCAAGCTTTGATGAATCGAAGGGTATATGCTTTATCCAATTAGGCTATTCTAATATTCTTGAATAATAACACTGAGAATAGAAGAAAAAGAGACAATAATATTGACAATAACCAACCGGCTTTTTAAGTTTTTATCTCATTTCCCCCATGTTAAACTTTATTTGTATAGTATACCCCCTCTACAAATTCTACTCTTAATTCCATATTTATAAGAATGAAATTTTTGTCTTGTTTTATTCTCCCTTTTGAATCTAAAATTGATCCGATACTCTGTTTTTTCAGCTTATATCTCTTGATATGGGTGCACTTATTGCTGGAGCAAAATATCGAGGAGAATTTGAGGATAGACTGAAAGCCGTTCTCAAAGAAGTTACAGAATCTGATGGTCAGACCATACTTTTCATCGATGAGATCCATACAGTTGTTGGGGCAGGTAATGAGCTTCAAAGTTCTCTACTTTTAGACAATTGATTGTATATTGGTATCATAAAAATTGTTTGAAGAGTCTAGGTATTGGTTCTCAATTTCTCTTAGCCCCATGGCTCCCATCACAAACAAGGTCACGGACTAGAAAGCTCAAACAAACCTTTTTTTTTTTTGCAATGAGCTCATTAGGCTAACAATGTGAGTGAATCCAACTTGGATGAGCTGAAACCTATCTCTTCCGAGCTGAATCCTGCTCCAATGAGGGATACCCAGTCCCTATCAATCTTCAGCGGTACCTAGTCCCTATCAATCTTCACTCTTCAATGCTCTTTTTGTGTGCTGAGTTGAGTACCTATCTTGGAGTTGAGTTTATCCATAAATTTTGATTTGTGAGGGTTTCTTCGCTTGGAGAATATTTATTAGAGTGTTAAGTATTTCCATGCACGTAGTAATGAATTATTGGTTAGGAATATGATAGATTTTTTTGCAGTATATGGAGTAATTAAGTAAACTTTACATGTTTAGTAGTTGAGTCTATGGAGATTCCATGAGCTGCTGACTCTCGAGTTTGACGACACAATTGGTTACAATTAGTAAATGATAACCCTTGAGATCAATAAATGTCCAGATCTTGGATGATACATTTTAATTCATGTATTTTTCATTAAACATTGCACCTGTTTGTAGATGATGGCCGTGAATGGTAATTTAAAATTAACATGTGGATGGTGAATTTGATTGCAACTATAATCTATCATATGCTAGGTGCTACAAATGGTGCTATGGATGCTGGTAATCTCTTAAAGCCTATGCTTGGTCGAGGGGAACTGCGATGCATTGGTGCAACAACATTAGACGAGTATAGGAAATATATTGAGAAGGATCCTGCTCTAGAACGTCGTTTTCAGCAAGTTTACGTAGATCAACCTTCAGTGGAAAATACCATTTCAATACTAAGGGGGCTGCGGGAAAGATATGAGTTGCATCACGGAGTTCGTATTTCTGACACTGCACTTGTGGATGCTGCAATTCTCTCAGATCGATACATAAGTGGGAGGTTTTTACCAGACAAAGGTAGTAATTACTCATTGAAAATAAAAACTTTTGAGGGTGAATTTATTGAACAAAGATTGGGAAATTTCATTAGCATTTATGTTTTTCTAGTAAATAATTACGATGATATTATTAGGATACATAACATGTTTAATGAGAATGAGGTCTGGATTTCGGGTTAGCACATATTCTGACTGATTTAAGTATCCATATTGCTCATAAAGGGTTAACTTCTAGATGTTTATAAATGCAGCTATTGATCTGGTTGACGAAGCAGCTGCTAAACTGAAAATGGAAATCACTTCTAAGCCTACTGCACTTGATGAGATTAATAGGTCAGTTTTGAAACTAGAGATGGAGAGACTATCTCTCATGAATGATACAGACAAGGCTTCTAGAGATAGGTTAAACCGTCTTGAGACAGAGCTCTCACTCCTAAAAGAGAAACAGGGTGAGCTGACCGAGCAATGGGAACATGAAAAGTCTGTAATGACTCGTCTTCAGTCAATCAAAGAAGAGGTGTGTCATCAGTTTTTTATTACTTTTGCTGAAATTGCTCTTACTTAGTTATGTAAATAGCTGAACTTTTATTCTATAGTCAATGTTATAGCTTTTTGCTCGTTACATCACATTGACAGGTAGTGTTTTTGTACAGATTAGTAATAATGCATTTGCATTAGCAATTCACTAATATAATGTAGATATGATTATATATTTTGTTATTATTCGTACAAATTGCAATTGTATTCGGTCCATTAGGTATAATAGTCTATATAAACAATTTTGTAATTGTAAACTCATTACTTTTGAAATAATATTTAGAAAATTATTCTTCAATTCTACATGGTATTATGTGGGTCTTGATTCAGTCAACTCACTTGCAAGTTGGGTACACATGGTAATTCCCAGCTTGAGGGGGAGTGTTGTAAATATGCTCGTATATTTTGCAAGTACAGAACTTATTCAACCTGTTAGGTATAGTGTTGTCTGTTCAAACATTTCATGATTCTACTCATTAATTTTGAAATAATATTAGGAAAGTTATCCCCAATTCTATGATAACCATGATTATTCTGTATTGTTACATTGAAATCTTAATCTGATGATTTCCTATCTATATATGCAGATAGACAGGGTAAACCTTGAGATCCAACAAGCCGAACGTGAGTATGATCTTAATCGTGCTGCTGAATTGAAGTATGGCAGTCTAAATTCTTTGCAACGACAACTCGAGGGTGCAGAGAAGGAGTTACATGAATATATGAGCTCTGGTAAGTCTATGTTGAGAGAGGAAGTAACTGGGAATGACATCGGTGAAATTGTGAGCAAGTGGACTGGTATCCCGATCTCCAAACTTCAACAATCAGAGAGAGAGAAGTTGTTATATTTAGAAGACGAACTCCATAAGCGTGTTGTAGGTCAAGATCCTGCTGTCAAGGCGGTAGCCGAGGCGATCCAACGTTCAAGAGCAGGTCTTTCAGATCCTCATCGCCCAATTGCTAGCTTCATGTTCATGGGCCCCACAGGTGTAGGAAAGACCGAGCTAGCCAAGGCCCTCGCTTCCTACATGTTCAATACAGAAGAAGCACTTGTTCGGATTGATATGAGTGAGTACATGGAAAAGCATACGGTTTCAAGATTGATCGGTGCTCCTCCTGGATACGTTGGATACGAAGAGGGAGGGCAACTAACGGAAACAGTCCGTCGAAGACCTTATGCAGTTATTTTGTTCGATGAGATTGAGAAGGCACACTCGGATGTTTTCAATGTATTCCTTCAAATTTTGGATGATGGCAGAGTAACCGATTCACAAGGCCGCACAGTAAGTTTTACTAACACTGTCATCATCATGACCTCAAATGTGGGATCACAGTACATTCTCAACATGGATGATGACTCTGTACCAAAAGATTCGGCATATGAAACCATGAAACAGCGTGTAATGGATGCTGCAAGATCCATTTTTCGCCCTGAGTTCATGAATAGAGTCGATGAGTATATTGTTTTCCGGCCTCTTGACCGTGACCAAATAAGTAGCATTGTCAGATTACAGGTAATTTTTACCTCACTAATTGATACATTCCAATATATATTTCATTTTATTCCTCGTTGTGTTGGGTTCCTATAGTATACTTATTTTCTTTGCTTTTAGTCTTTTTAATATTTGATTTATGTTCAATTAGTCTTTGTATGATAGGGACTCAAATGGAACTGAAAAAAAGTATATTATAGTAACTAAATCGGAAAAAAAAAATAGTATAATACTAGGACTAAAATGGAAAAACTATATTTTGCTGCAAACTGTTTTCATGCTATTTAAATCCCAAGACTCACTATTTATGTTCATTACTACAGTTGGAGCGTGTGCAGAAGAGAGTTGCTGACCGCAAGATGAAAATCCGAGTAACAGAACCTGCTATCCAACTTCTTGGAAGTTTAGGGTACGATCCAAGCTATGGTGCTAGACCGGTGAAGCGAGTGATTCAACAAAATGTGGAAAATGAACTTGCAAAGGGTATTCTTAGAGGAGAATTTAAGGAAGAGGACACAATTTTAGTCGACACAGAAGTCACAGTACTTGCCAATGGTCAAGACAGCAGGGAAAGTTTTCCGCAGATTCTATGAAGACATTTTAATGTTTTCCTTTAATCTTCCATGCCACGTTTACACGAATTTTGAGAATAAATCGTTTTGTTATTGTAGATTGGAACTCTGATCCCATGTATAGCTTGCATATACTTTATGGTTGTTTTGTTTTACTTTAGATTGGTCGATACAAATTATCATACTTGAGAAAGTATAGTTACAAGCTACATTATCTTTAATTTCCTGGAAATAGCATTTGAAATGACATGTATTTTGTCACAATTTTTGAAATTTTGATATGCTAGTTTAAAACATAAACTCTGCTGGAAAGCACTTTGTTAGAATGGCTCTATTGTGCAATGAAATTGAGGTTACAGAGTACAAAGAATTGCTTAAAGGGGAAGTTTATCCCTGAATTGTACTGCAGAAGCGTTGGCCAATTACGACTAAGCTATTGACAATAGAGGGCCTTCGTTTCACTCCATTATTTATGTTGCGCTTTCAACTCTACTCGTTCTACTACGCTCTACTCTAGCGTTTGCCAATTTAACAACGGGCCGGATATGAGTCATGTTCAACAATATTTACCTTTGCGAAGATTAACTCCCTTTGAAGATAATTGAATGTCTTCAACATCATGACATGCTAAGGTTACAAATCAAGCTTAGCACTGAGATAGATGTAACAAGTTCATGAAATAATACAGCCTAACTTGATTAACATGTTTGATACATTGATGTTTGGTCAATCATTCAGACCTTATTTGACTATAGGTAAAAATATAATAGGGGTGATTGTAGTATGTATGCTCATCTGTATGAATGTGACAATGTGTATAGGATAGTTTCTCTGTTCTTTTTGTCTCGACTATCTTAACATTATTATGGTTCTAGTTAATTAGTAAATCTACTTAATTTGACGAAGCTTTCTTAGCATACGTTTTGTACGTCATAAGACTTAAATCCTACCTAGGAACTTATATTTTATTTATGTTCTATAGATCGATGCTAACGTGTGTTCATTGTTTAAGAAATCCATAAAAAAAAATATTGTCTTAAAAATACAAATAAAACAATATAAAAGTAATAAAAATACAACTTTATATGCAAATGTTACTACTTTTGATTACTTAAACAGTGTCATAAATGCATTTGATAACATTTTTCATTTATTTTTGGACAATACTTACTTTTTATAGGTTTCCTCCACCGAAACTAAGTCTCTCAACTTGAGATTTAAACTTTAGTTTGTCACATTGTAAGAGTCTAACCCTGTTAGTTTCGACCATAATTTTGATATATTCAAATTAGTAGAATACATCGATTGAGAACAAACTCTTTCGAAAAAAACGAAATCGATTGAGACCTAATTAAAAATTGCTACGTAAAATCTAATAGTATATTCAAGTTATGGAAAACATAAATTAAAATAATTGAAAAAAATAAAGTAATAAATAGTAAGAGGCATAATAGGAAAATAAGCATTAATGATTCCTTGATATTGTAAGATGACATACTCCCTCCGTTTCAAAATGAGTGTAGTTTAAGGTTACACACATTGTTTAATGAATAAATCTAAAATGTTGATTTTTACTTATAATAGTGACCGGAAAATGTATATACACATGACATTTTTACCAAAATAGCCTTGTTAACTATTGGTGCATTTTCCATGATTATAAGTTAAAGTAGATTGTCGTACTTTAGAAGTTGTGTGCCAGTAATAATTAAGGGAAACTATTGAAAAAAGTACTTGATGGTAAATTGAAAAATAAAAATAACATTCATTTTGAAAAAATCTTATTTTGCTTAAAAGACACTCATTTTAAAATGAAAGGAGTACAATTTGGAACAAACAAATTTTGCTAGAATGACATATAATTTGAAACAAAGAGAGTACAATAACTAATGGTATATTAGCGGAAAAACGTAATAAATATTGCATCGATATTGTAAAAGAGACAAATAATTTGATAATTTTTTGGCTTAAATAAGTAAAAGGTCCCTGTAAGTTCGCGCGTTTTTGGTTTTAGTCCCTGTATCTTTTTTTGTTGCGAAACAACCCTTGTATCTTGTTAACTTTTTGGAATTGGTCCCTAACGTCAACTTCCGTTAAAAAAAAGTTGTGCTGGTAACAGAGGCTTACGTGTCACTTGCTAAATTGGCAAAACACGCTTATGTGGCATGAGAGATGATAAGTGTTGTGATTAGAGGGACGAAAACCAAAAACGCAAAATTGCAGAGGGATGAAATTGAAAAAAACGCAAACATCAAAAACCTATTAAATTATAGGGTAGAAAACAAGCATTTCCATGAGAAATGAAAACATGTTAGCCACATTTGTTCCATTGAGTCCCTGGAAAATGAAATAATAGGTGTTAGCTTTGCAATTGTATTTGTTGGATTGAATGAAATTAGAATGAGAGAAACGGCACAGACGGACCTGTGATGAATGTTGTTCGATAAGGCTTGTGCAAAGAACTTTCCAGATTCTGGCGGCTTCGCCGCCGTGTTACCGTCGTATCCACATTAGCCAGAAACGGCCATGGACAAACTATGGTGAAGGAACAAACCACCACCAAGAGTACCAGAACAAACCAAGAACCCCAGAGAGTTCAACGTAGATGAACACCAAAACCCAAGGAACCAACCACCGCCAAAAACCTGAAAAAACTTCAAAAAAAGGTGCGAAAATACAAAAGGAAGCAACAATCACCAGCGAATCGTAGGAAAAACGCGAAAAAATGGTGAAAATCCCACATCAGAGAAACGCCGGAGTTTGTTACGTCGTCGGAAAAAGATGGTTATGGAGAGTGGAGAGGAGCTTTATACCACATGTTTTTCTTTCTATCTCTAGATCCAAAGATGGTACCTGGTCCAAATTATTATTTTGGTTTCAAGTTTTCATGGAATTTTTTTTATCGAAATTGTTTTGTGGGGTGAAGAGAAGAGAAGAAGAAATGAGGTTTATTAGATTGAAGGAACACAATAACAGTTAAATTGAATCTTTTAATCTTGGTCATTGATTTAATCCTACGACTATTAATTATTCCTATCATTTTTTTCATTTAAATTTAATTCAATAATAGCTTTTGACCGGGTCAAAATTAGAGGGGGCCTATGAGTTGAAAAAGGGGGTGAAGTTAGGGGGCTGTAGAGTGATTTTTTTTAATAGGAGACCCAAATTGCTACGGAGCCAAACATAGAGGACCAAAAGTGCATTTTAACCTAAATTATAATCATCAACAACTGTTTTTTTCATTTCTTCATCTTCTTTCCTCTTCTCCTTCATCATTTTCAACATAATCTTCATACCAACACAAAAAACAACAACACACAAGTCCAAAAAGAATTACCTTAAATTATCATCACCCCTCATCTCCTTCTAGTTCCACTAATCCATTTTCGCTTCACATAAAATTCAACCGCACCTCTTCTTCTTTTGCAAAATCAACCCATAAAATCAATTACAATACTTTTCCTTCAATCCTCCATGTTTAGTTTACTCTCACCATTTTCAAGAGAAAAAAAAAACACCATTTTAATATTTTTCTCTCTTCAACCCTTTTTTCTTTTACCCTTATACCGATCATTCACATCAATAATATCATATTTGAATCTGGATTCAGATTTTAATGGAAGAACTGAAGTGAGAGCATCCAGAACCATCCTTGTTTGTTCAACATAGATCTGAAGTGGCTTGAAAATTGCAATAGAACGTGTTCGTTTGTGTGGTAGGCGATGGAGGAGTGGACGATGGTGATTCAATTAGGGGTGGTTCTGTCATGGTGATTCAATTGAAGGGTGGCATGGAAGGATTGAAGAAGAAAGAAAGATCAGAGAGAGGAAGAAGAAGGAAATAATGGGTTTTAAAATTCAAAAATTAATGATTACATTTTTTAATTACATCCCTAAGTAAAAATACGTTTTTGGTTTTGGTCCCTCTACTTATACCCGTTGGCACCAGTTGCCATATAAGCAAGTGCCACGTAGGCTTCTCTTAGCTAGCAATGCATTTTTTTTTCTTCACGGAACCTGACGACAAGGACGACTTTCAAAACGTTTGGTAATTACAAGGGTTGTTTCGCAACAAAAAAAGATACAGGGACTAAAACCAAAAACGCGCGAACTTACATGGACCTTTTACTTCTTTAAGCCTTTTTTTTTATAGAAAAGATGATACATATTGTGAGACGGAGGGAGTAGTCGAGCTTTGATACATAGCATTAGGGCTGGACAACGGTCGGTTCGGACCGGAAATCGGTCCGAAAAGTCGGAACCGACTCAACCGACGGTTGCAATATCATAGTCCGTTTCCGCCCATATATGTAGTTCGGTTTAAGCGGTTTCGGTTTACACGGTGATTCGGATGGATAACATCGGTTTAGCTTTAAACAAAATTTAGTTAAAAAAAAAAATAGCTTCACACATCCAGAATTTGGGTTGAGAATGAAAAGAAAAGAATAATAATCGAAAAGATAAAAGCAATTCAGCAGCAATACTCACATACAAAATTACAAACAAAAATAAACATCAAAGTTTTGAATTTCAACTTATACAACCAGCAATTAATTAAAAAAAAAAGGGTAAAAGCTTGTGGTGGAAGATTGTCTTCTTCTTTGAATCAGATGTTGAATCTTGTGTAGATCTACAAAGTTTAATTGAGCAGATTTGATGTAAAACCTACATGTGTTAATTTGGGATGAAGAAAAAGAGAATGGGTACTCACATATGATAGTTTGGAAAAGAATTATGGTGAAGAAGGAAGAGGAAGGAATTTGGAAGAGAGAAAAAAGAAAAGGGTAGTCTGGAAGAGAGAAGAGAGAAAGGTAGTTGTTGAGAGATGATATTATGAACAAAAAAGAAGTCATGAGAAAAAGCCAAAAAGGTGGTTAAGCATGTGAGCTCTCACGTGTATTGGTTGGGGTTGTATTTATTAATTAATTAATCATAATTATATAAATGTTGGGTCGGACGGCTGCGGGTTCCGTAGGGCCTAAAAACTGAAACCGAACCGAGCATGTGTTAACCATTTCAAACCAACTATTTTGACCCGTTTGACCCGCTCAACCCGTTTTAACCGCCCGTTTCGGTTTTAAGTGGGCTGGGTAGCTCGGTTTCGGGCGGTAATGAATTGTTTGTCCAGCCCTACATAGCATGACCCTAATAAACCTCTGAGATCTAACTTATCTAAACTTTATCTTTCAAAAATAAAATAAACAGTAAATACATACTCATTTGAGTGCAAAAAATACTTACTCATCTCAAAAATAAACAAAAATTGGTCAAAGAAACTTGTTGTATTTAGTTCAAAATTTGAGTCAAATACATAATTTGTTTTACCAACTTTTGCTTATATTTGATACTGGAATAATAATATATGAAAAAAAGAATTAAAATGAAAAGAAATTAAAATTATCAAGAAGATGATGTTGGAATAGATTTTATTCGAGGGTATTGGACACCTTGTGCGACACACTGCATTGAGATGATGTTGGAAGATTATGAGAAGATACCTGTTTATGAAGAGACAATTACAAAGGGTAAAAAAATTACAACTTTTATTTATTCGAGGGATTCTCTCATTTCTCTATTGCATAAGTTTACGCAAGGAATAGATTTGGTGAGACAAGGCATTACTTGTTGTCTAGCCCGTCTTAATGAGACAAAGGGAGCTTTGAGAAGAATGTTCACATCCAAGGCGAAAACAAGTGGTGGGAAATTTGTTGAGGATGTGGTTTTGGACAAGGAGTTTTGGAAAAATGTTATGATTTGTTTGAAAGGTGCAAATCCTCTGATTGATGAACCAGCCACCGGTTTCATTTATGAAGCAATGGAGCAAGCTAAAGATGAAATAAGAAGGGGTCTTTCCAAAGGGGGCATAGAAAGGTATATATTTTCAGCTGGATCGATTATCAACATTAGTTTTTATAAATGATTTTTTTGTTTCGATATCTTGGTTTGAACCATTAAAAGTAATTCAATTTTCAAGATAAACAATGAGAATAATGTTACTAAGATGAAACTGAATTCCTATCAGGACAACACTTGATATAACTCTATTGGACTTGCTGTTATTTACAGTTTCATGCTAGTATAAATACTGTTGTAATAGAATCTAGTAGTATAAATTCTTCTATCCAACGTGCATGTTTCGATTGGTGGTTAGTTTGACGGAATTGTGGCAGGATTACCATGATTTTGGCAAAAACTACAATTTCGCAAAAAAATCATGTTGCCACCTTGATTTCTTCCCCTGCATCCACATTTGTATAATTTTTTTCATTTAATGGGTAAAAAATAAGGTAGAAAATATGGTATGAAAATAGCTGTTCTTATTTTTATTTATTTATTTATTTGTTACAATTATATTATTATAGGTTTGATGTATGTGTTGGTTTAATAGCAACAACTTAAACTTTCATTTACTAAGAGAAACATACTTATAGGAAATATATAGAGTGCAAGATTAAGTTTCTGCTGTAATTGTGACAGCCCACTGCTCAAAACTAAAAAGATAATGTTACTTATACAACCAACCTATCTAATGATGTTCTGCACTTAATCATTACATCACATAAAAAACTTCATAATTAACTTAGTCTACATAACCTAGGGAAAATACTCAACACCATCACTCCTCCTTGAGGTTTTCCTTAGAGACTCCAAGCTTGCTTCTCATCATCTCAAATCTTGACTTTGGAAGAGGCTTAGTCAAAATATCAGCAAGCTGATTTTCTGAACTACAGTGCATAAGTTTAACTTCTTTCATCCTTTCCGCCTCTCTTATGGCATGGAATTTTACATTGATGTGCTTGGTTCTACCATGCTGAACTGGATTTTTAGCCATTGATATGGCTGACTTGTTATCAA
>Ga0315914_1000541_pt1 | contig 48661 bp, 24 predicted proteins | sample MpolenodulesMG_FD_203920 | JGI IMG/M metagenome (GOLD analysis project Ga0315914, IMG submission 203920) | Medicago polymorpha root nodule microbial communities from Los Angeles, California, United States - elongated nodules | ecosystem: Host-associated > Plants > Roots > Nodule | place: USA...
TGATGTTGACATGGGGGAGGCCATGGGTCTGCTAGCTGCAATGCAATGGGTAAAAGAGCTGAATATGGTGCACATGGACTTCGAAACAGACTCCAAAATAGTGGCAGATAGCATATATGGAAAGGACGGTGTCTCTGATTTCATGGCGATAATTAATGATTGTAGACATCTGTTAGGTACCGATTTAGTAAACTCTAATGTGAGTTTCATTAGGAGACAAGCCAATGGTGCTGCTTATAGTTTAGCTAAGAAAGCACTATACAATGCTAGTCTCCATGTTCATCTTAACACCCCACATTGTATTTCTACTTTGATTAATAATGAAAAGCTATAAGCTTCTTTCTTTAAAAAAAAAGTATACCAAAAAATTATGTAGGCTAATAAACTTAAATTACTAAAACTATTAGCAAATTTACAACTTAAATTACTAATAATAATACAAATATTATTCACATGATTTAGTAGTAGGCCGGTCATCAATAGACATAAAATGTTTTTTTTACGGCTTGTAACCTGACATTTTTAGTTAATTAGGTTTTGTAAAAAGTCTTATTCTTCTTTGTTTATAAAAGAAGTCTTGTGTGACTGACCTAGGTTTAATGTAGATTAGGGTGTACGTCTTTGTCGGTCTAACTTATTTCCATCTCTATTTGTCTATAATAATAATAATAATGTAATAAATATGAATAAACATTTATTATGTTACTCAGTTCTTTTATGTATTAGAGGAGTGTTAGCAACACTCTATTTTGAGCACTTTCTCTAACACTCACTTTTTTATTGGGGGAAATCAATGTACGACCTACACTTTGGAAATGGAACCCACATAAAGTGGTGGGACATACATTGATTTTACCCAATAAAAGAGTGGGTGTTAGAAAAAGTGTTCAAAAGAGAGTGTTGCTAGATCATCACCAAATATATTAGCTCTAAAACATAATTTCTTTATGCAGTTGATCGTCTATAATCATCTACTTTTTATCATTATTTTTATTTAGACCTTCAGTTTTGAAGTGAGCTGACTGTATCAAGGAAAGGGGAACAAAGCTCTTATTGCACCTATTTTTTTATTCAACAGATTCGAATGAAACATTAATTTTGAAGCTAGCTGACTAACTTTGCTTGCACTTCTTTATTCTTAATAGTGTAGCTAGCTGTAATCAAAGTGTATATAATTTATTTTAAAACGAATGATAAACTAAAATTAAATGTATAGCAGGCCAAATATATCTTGCTGTTCATTTTTTTCTTGTTGTCTCTCATATACTTGGGTAAACTGAAGAAGGATAAGGCGCTTATAATAACAGCACAATCATAGTCATTATTAAACAAAAAAGACAAGAGTGTACGATCTGCATGTGAATATATAATGAGGGTTGAAATGAAGCCTGATGGTGGAAGGCAACTAGTACATGTACATCTTATTTGGGGTAGTCAATTGGCGAATGTGTTGATATTTTGACTCCATCCACATAATCTCAAAAGGGCACATGCAATTGGAAGCTTAGCTTCATAATAAAATGACCAACATCCATATGGAGATTTGCCATCCACATTTTCCATGATGAATAATACAATGTTGTCCTTACTAGCTTTATGAATGCCAAGGACAACAATATATATATCAAAAGAAAATGTCAAGGTCGACACGCGCGAAAAATATGTTCAATATGAATATCTCTTTTTCTTTTAGTGGACAACTAGTTGTATACCACGATAAGGAAGACGATATAGAATGAAAATATGTAAAAATTTATTTTATAAAATTTTTAAGGTATACGTCCTTTCAGAAAAAAGGTATACGTATTAAAATGTAATTTCTTGCTTTACAATTTTATGCAAACTTTTTTTTTTGGAACAGAAAAATAAATCTATTAGAATGAGGAGTGTCGAGAATGTGTCTTAGAAAATAAATTTATCTTAGAATCACGCCGTTGAGTTTGAGTGATGAATTAGTTCTAGAACAGGGTGATCAGAATCATATTTTGTCTGATTTGAATCACACGTGTTTTCTCTATAAACTCGTGGCTGAAACACACAATTAAAGAGACCAAAATGAGGGAACGCGAATGTTGTGTTAGAGTTTGAGTGTTGAGTGTGTTTTTGGTGAGGTTTTGTGGTTGAAAAACACATTTTAAACATTTTAGATAGTTAGGAAAAAGATTCAAGCTTTCTCTAGTGAGTTATTGAGAGAAAAATCATTTAGGGGTTTGAGAGAGAAAACGAGAGAAATAGGAATTGCTCTTGATGAACAATTGAGGATAATTTTTTGTTCACTTTTGTAACTCTTTTGAAAGAAAAAAAAGGAACAAAATTAGGGTTTGTTCTTGAAACTAATTTATCGTAACTCTTTTATATCTCCGGTAAAAACTCATTAATAGTGGATTGAAGAGTTGATCTCTCTCACATACGTAGGTCAATTGAGCCGTATCGAGTAACAATCTCTTGGTGTGAATTCTCTAATTTCTTTATCTTTTATTCTTTGGAGTGATTGTTTATTTACTCTGCACATAAGCTCTAGATTTGTTATTGATTGAATTTGTTGTGGTTTGAACTGTTCCGTTCGTTGGTGCTCATTGCTATTAGAAGAAAACCCATAGGAATCACTCCACTCGTAGAATAGACAATATCCAATCTTTGTCTTAGCTATAAACTACTTTCAAGATTAAGGATGACTTTTGATGAACTCTAGCTACTAACTATGAGACCTCCATAACCGAATTTGAAAGCATTTTCACATTTCTAACCGTTTCAAATAGCACAAATAATTGAATGCTAAATTAAGACCAACTCTCCCCCTTTCCACACGACCACAAGGGCTTCAAATATTAGAAACAATTTTGTCTATCTCCAGGCATAACAACCACCACTCCAAGTCAATTACACACTTCATACTAGATAGAAATTGATAAACACACCTCTTAAACAAATGGATTTCCAATTCCAGAGACCTTGAACACAATACACAGTAGGTAGCACGGATCACCTTCCTTTTAAACCGGTTATGCCTCGTTGGTAGCTTACTCAACAATTGCCAACCAAATGCTAATACCTTAATCTTCCATTATTTATCCAATATAAAGAAGATTATTTGGTTTTGGATATCAAATTTTAAAATTTAAGGTACTTTACCTCCTATAATTTGAGCTAATTTTAATTTATCCTTTGTCATATTGTCTACTTTGTACAAGCAAAATTCAGTACGAGGGTTCAAAACTAAAGAATCTTCAAATTACAATGTAGAAATCCAATGTTTTTTTTTTTGTAGGGGGTAAACTATAACTCGCCCGCCCAAATCGCAGGGGTAAACACCATTTAACTCTTTTATTTTTATAATTTTTTTTTGAAGATCTTTTATTTTTATAATTTGTCATTTTGATTAATTTTAATAAAATACTTATTTCAATTTATTGTTATCATATATGATTTTTTCTTAAAGAGGTTTATGACATTTTTAAATACGCATATTTCTTTTCTTTTAATTTTTTCTAATATCAAACTACTAAACAATAATCTTATTTTCTTTTCTTTTCACTTTCTTTTCACTATCTTTCCTCCGTCAACCAAACAAAAAATAAAGAAGGTCGTGACTACAAAATGTCGGTCTTATTTTCTCTTTTTTTCACTCTCTTTTCTCTTTCTATCTTTTATGAGGGACTAAATTGGATCTTACAATTTTTGTAAGAGACTATCACTACTAGAAAAAGCAAAATTAGGGAGGAAAATTAGTGACGGAAAAAATAAAATTCTTCACAAATTCCTTGGTCGCAAAATTCAGTGACGGAATTATAGAGGGATTTCACGTTTTCCCTCACTAATTTTTGTTTTTTTAGTAGTGTATAAGGGATCTTCAAGGCCAAATGAATAAGTGAAGCTTCTTGGAGAAGGCAAGTGAAGTGAGCCCAAGACCCAAAGCACAAGCACAGCACCCTTAAGTTGAATTCCTTGCTTGGAAAGCACACAATTAACGTGGTTTGAAGAGGAAGTAGAAAACACACCCAGATGTAAATAGCAGATGAAGCAAGTTATTCTTAAATGCCAAATCCAACTCTTAAATCAAAGCATCCATCACATGCACACGTACAAACTCATCCCATTTATAATCACATTCGCAACAATTCTGTTTTGTGCTGTGTTCTATTTCTATACAGTAAACACAACAATTACACGTACAAAAACAAAATATGTCGGACTGGGGCCCAGTGTTTGTTTCAATAGTGCTGTTTGTTTTGTTGACGCCAGGATTGTTGTTTCAAATACCTGGACGGTCAAGATGTGTGGAGTTTGGAAACTTTCAGACAAGTGGTGCTTCAATACTCATTCACTCTCTTCTCTATTTTGGTTTCGTTTGCATTTTCTTCCTTGCTATTAGGATTCACTTGTACATCGGCTAAAAATTCTTAATTCACTAATCATGTTTCTACAATGCTGTATTTTTTGTTATTCCCGTTCTTAATTATTGGGTGTAATAACTAATGACAAACAACGGCCTTTGTATTCTTTTATCCTTATTACATGTACTCAGTTTTCCTATGAATGAATGAATTTGTGGTTATCCTAGTACTTGATTTACTTACTCCTTACTCCTGCATTGAGATATCTAAAGCTGAATTAAAATATGTTAATTTTGAGTTACTCTCTCACTCATTGCAAGTTGAGTGAGTTGAACCGACACAAATTGAAGATCTCATGATATAGAAATATACCAACCAAACTCAACCATGTCTGAATTGGTGACTCCTCTATTTTTAAAAGTTTAAAAATGTTAACGAATTATATGATTGAATAGCAAAATAATATATTTTTTTGTTGAGAAACAAACTAAAAGATTAAGAAATTGTAAAAAGAAAAACATTATAAATTAAATACTAAAAGAAAAATAAACAAAAACAAATATATTTTTGAAAAATGTTTTCTTGTTACATATGAACTGAGTGAATTGGCTAAGTCGGTTGAGAAAAAATCCACTTTAACACTGAAGGTTAGTGGACCGATGAATTGAGATCTTAATTAATCAAAATTTGTGCAATCAAACTCAAAAGTAAGTCAGGTTGTTTGATGGTCCTACCACCACACAAACTGAAACCGACAAATTATAAAAGGATCATTAAAAAACAAACAACCATTGTGTTTGTAAGCCTCCCAAGGCAAATACTAATGAAATGTGGGAGGCTTGCAAACAACAATATGCAACATTTTTTCGAAAAAAAAATATATTCCAATATATAACAATAATATGCCAACTAGGTTGCTTGCAAGCTACTAAATGGATGGCTTATGCTTGAGCTTTGTGTTATGAACACAACAATCTTCCTTTTAGTCAAAAAGAATCTTCAACGGATCAAATAATGGTGCGAGCGAAATTACATGTTTGGTAGTAGATTAAATCAAAGAGCAAAAGCTTCAAGTTTGATTTGTCTTGGTTTTTTGGTTCATTGATGTTTTAGCCTTTTTTTGTTGTTGTTAGCCTTTGTGGCTTTCTAGTTCGTTGATTAGTGACTTTTTTCCTTCTCTTTTCTAAGGACACCTTGTATTGTTTGGAGCATGATTAAAATTTGAGAGGTAAAGCGTAAAATTTTCGAAAGTGAACTTGACAAACCCAAGTAAAAAAGAGTAGTACAAAATAACTACAAAGTCCATGCAAGACCAACTCCAATAAGAGTAAAGTGAGATGACAAATTATATATGGATTTCAGTTAGATGTATTGGTTTTTTTGTGTCATTGATGTTTTAGTATATTTTATATGAAAGAAAATGATAAATAAATGATTAAAATATACTCCCTCTGTCTCATATAATACATGACACAGTTGACCTTATTACGCAAACAAATGCATAATTTTGAGTTTAAATATCTTGAATAATATATTAAAAAAAATTATGAAAATTTGATATTTTGGAAATACTCATCGAGACGAATCTAACGACATCTTATATGATATTATTTATCTTTGTATATTAGTAGAAAAATATGGTCAAAGAAAGTTAGATCAAAATTGCACATTTTCAAATGGATCATCTATTGCGAGACGGAGGGAGTATTATTTAGATGAGAGAGTGTAATTTGTTAAGAGAAAAGATAAGAACGATGATACTAATGACATCAAAAGTCAACAACACCCAATTGAAATAGAAATGATATTTGTATAACTAACTTTTGGAACAATCTTTTTTTCCCTCTTTTTTTGGAGCAAAAACAATAGAGATAGAAAGATGAAGAGAATAAGAACATAATGTATCACTATAATAGAGAGTTATTCAAAAATAATTGTACAAATATCATTTCGTTCGGAGTATAATATGTGTAAATCAATGTACAACAGTGCAAGGCAGCTCACGTTACAAACTACTTTTTATTTGTTCTTCAATAATGGGGTTGTCATTCATTCCTTGCTTCCATCAGCCTCAATCAATTGCCTCGCACATAGATCAGAATCACCTTTTAGTTCCTATTTAAACAAGCTTACAAAGGGTCACATAACAGATTGTGTATTATTGTATCAACAATTAATTTTATTTTGTTACAAAAGAATAGCAATTTGTGCAAGTGATGGCTGCTGATTGGGCTCCGGTGGTGGTATCTGTGGTGCTGTTTGTGCTACTAAGCCCAGGGCTACTATTCCAGCTCCCGGCTAAGGGGAGGGTGGTGGCTTTTGGGAGCATGCAAACTAGTGGTCTCTCTATCTTAGTCCATACCATCATCTTCTTTGGACTCGTTACCATTTTTCTACTTGCTATTGGTGTTCATATCTACTCTGGATAATCAAATCATTCTCTTAACAATGTTTTCATTTTTATTTCTTTTCTTTGTCCTTGATGTTTTCATTTTTATTCTTGTTTGAATTATGTGTTGTACTTTGACAATATGTAACAAAGGATGGGTAACTTTCTTCTTCTATCCATCTTACTTATGGTATTATTAATATTATTTATGTGCCTATCTCTTTGCTGATAATTTTAGTGAAGAATAGGATAGCTTGCTTACATCTAAATCAGAGTCCATATTTATCATGTTTGATTGAGTAGAAATCATTTAAATATTGTTTTTTTTAATGTAAACCTTGTAGATAGAAAAATATGATTGATAGAGAAGTCGTGATTAAAGGTAGCAAGTTAGGTTCGTAGATGAAAAGTAGCGATCAACAAAATTAATAAATATTTTACACAAATAATATGACTGGTAAACAAATTTATGGTCGTTTTAGAAAAATAAAAGTTTTTAAATTGACAATTGTTTTGTGTTTTCAATTCACAATTTTTTTTATTATATACTTTTGACTACTCCTAACTTATTATTATACTACTATAAATTTATGACTAATAAAAAGTTTTTTTTCCTAAAAAAAAAGTTATTTTTCTTCCTTTGACTCGCCCATAAAAAAATTAAAACAGTTTTATAACTTATTTTTAAAAAATTAATTTTATATTGACCAAAGAATAATTAATTTTAAAACTTAATGCTTATCATCCAATTGTTCAAATAAGCACTGTATACACGGCAAGTCTGAAAAAGCTCTTCTAACTCTAAACGTGCTTAATTGGGATGTAGATGTGATTCTATTTTGAGTCAGATGGAGTTTTTTTTTTTGTCCTCGTGAGCTTAGCTCAATTGGTATGGACAATGCATAATATATGTAAGGTCTGGGGTACAAACCCCGAGTTCGGGGTTCAAAAAGCTTTTTGAATTCCATGTGAATATAACTCAATTGGTAAGAACATCTCTTAATATATGTCGTTGGAATTGAGATTCGAACCACAAATTCTCCACTTTATTCACCTTGGTGAATTTCTCGCCACTATTCTACTTGACAAAAGATACCTCTTAAAAAATCCATTTAGGGTGCACTTGTTTGCGTTAAACAATAATAATTTTGTTTTAAAAAAAAGTAAGATTTTGTCAAAAAATTTGAGAAAAACCGAAGCTACTATCATAATTTTATTTTATTTTGATTTGAAACTATTACACTTGATTTCCTTGTTTTTAGGAAAAATAAATAAATTTTGAAAAAGCTACTACGAATAGATTTTCATAAAAAAGTTTAAAACTCCAACACTTGAGTTCCTTATTTTAAGAAAAAGATTTTCGAAAAGCAGCTAGTAATAGCCTTTCATTTAAAGGTTAAAACTGATTTTTTTTAACAATATGGAATTTTAAAAAATCTGACACAAACTATATTAAAAATGATAAAAGTGATTTTTCGGTTAAAAAATCCCAAACAAACGGCTCTTATTTGCACTAGCGGAAAGATGGGCACTATCGTGCCTGTCTATCCGCTTTTTCTACTGCGCTAACGCATGTGATTATTTTATTATGTTTGTTTGTATAATTTTGATGAAAATTTTTAAATTTTAAAATATTAATAGAAATTATTGATAAATTCCTAGAATTATAAAAGCATTGGAGTTACCATATTCCGGTTCATCATATTCTGATTCATTATCATGAGTTCCTTGAAAAGTTGATGCATTATTAAGATCTGATAGTTAAAATAAATATATAAGAATGTTTATCACAAAAAAAGAAGTATGACAATATAATAATAAATAATAGTAATTGTTAAATAGGTGTAAAAGTATATAATTTTGTTTTCATCACTAACCAAGTGTTGGGTCATTGATATGCATGGTACTTGATTCTGCTTCGTTGTCATGGGTTCCTTGAAAGTGTGTATTTGAAAAATTCATAGCTGTGAAAATTTGATTGGGCATGTTTGGCTCAACGATATCATTAGTGCATGATATTTCAACTTCATTTCCTTTTTCTGTTTCTTTCCGTCGTTCATAATTTTCTCGCCTTTGAAGTAGTCGTTGTTGTGTTTACTCATTGTCCATTCTCTGTTTTCTTTTCCTTTCATATTTTGTCCTTACTTTCTGGTAATCCTCCCTCGATAGTTGACTTTTGCTATTACCCATTTTTCTAATAAGAACCGTCAAAATTAAAAGATTAATAATAAATAGTGAAAGAGATTTTCTTTTTTATTTTAAAGGGGTAATAATGAAAGAGTTAGTAAAAGTATCATGCATGTATTTAATTTTTTTAACAAAAGAAGGCATGAATTTTTAATATTTTTTATCAATGTATGACTGTGATATTTGTCCAAATAGCGACATGCATCATTGCTCCATTTAAGTGTGCTCTATTCACCCAATTTCAAGTTATAGATGTGTGACATGTCGCCAAAACAAATTTAATAATGTAAATGTGAGATTGTTCCCGGGCTATGCTACAACAGCAGCATCAACGAGGAAAGGCTATTTGAAAATATTGGAGGTCCTTATCAATGGTGGGGCGTCACAACTTGCATGTGAAGAGGACAACCATTGCTGACTAAACTAACTACAAAAAACTTGAGTGGGGAAACAAAGATCACATAAAAAGCATATAGGAGTTAAGTGATAAAAGGTTCAATGTCATCATCGGCATTGACGTTACATACTTTGCTGAAGATATATTGCCTTTATTAAACAAATAATGATTTATTTAATAATTAAAAAAAACCACGGTTCTCTTTATTTATTAAAAAAGCCACACTATCATAGTTTGTATAATCTATTGTAAATCAGCAAAGTCAAATAATCCATAAAATTAATCGTAAACAATTTGAATAATAATCACTTATAAACCAGAAAAATCAAATAATCCATAAAATTAATAGTAAACAATTTGAATCATAATCACTTATAAACGAGTCAAGTCAAATAATCCATAAAATTAATCGACTTTGATTAGTTGTGAGAACCCTACTTATTAATATTTAATGTTTAATACAGTGCTAACAAATCTTTTTCTAAAATATTTTGAGTACGAATCTTTTTTTTAAATGATTTAAAGTCCAATCTTTAACAATATTTTTTGCTCACATTTGTTACTAATCTTTTTTTAGAGGATTTAAAGTCCAATCTTTAACATTATTTTTTACTCACGTTTGTTACTAATCTTTTTTTTTAGAAGATTTAAAGTCCAACCTTTAACAATATTTTTTGCTCACGTTTGTTACTAATTTTTTTATTGAGGATTTAAAGTCCAACCTTTAACATTATTTTTTGCTCACGTTTGTTATTAATCTTTTTTAGAGGATTTAAAGTCCAGTCATTACCGTTATTTTTTGCTCACATTTGTTACAATTGATCAAAGGCTAAGGAAGAGTAACTTATATTAATAAAATAAAATAATATGGAAATACTGTTTTTTGTGTAAGGGATATGAAAATACTTGGCAATCTTTGTCGATTGTATTGAGAGGAACAACACAGATATACACCATTTTTTTTTAGGGAAACACAGATGTACAACATAAAAGCGGCCTATAAAAAAGCAACATGAGTTTTTGTTTTGTGCTAGTTTTTTGTGAGTTTGATATGTGGTTACGGAGGTAAAAGAGGGTTGACATGGACGATTAGAGAGATGGATTAGTAATCCACATGTCATTTTATAATTGGCTAACAGTAAAAACAGTTCATAAGGAACTGTGTGTAAGTTTTCTCCTGAATTAAATTTATTGTTATATATTTGTTACATATGTTATTTGTATTGAAAATTAAAGGTATTTTTTGAAAAAAAGTTCAGGGTAATTATCTTTATATATATATATATATAGTATAGATTACTTATCAAGATTACACAATTTATAGACAGCACAGGCAACATAACATATATAATGATGGTGATGAAAGCCTTTCTAAACAAGAAATAACTATTTTTGGGAAGATATTGGTTTGGTGCCCAGCTCTTCCCACTAAAAAACGTAGCAATTGGCATACGTACCCTATAAAATTCTAAAAAAGCATAACTTCAAGCCACATCAATACCTGTTATAACAATAATAACATCTCATATTACATGCGATAATTTCGGGTGCTTAATCTACAACAACCATCTGATCCGAAATTTGTTTGATCCAGTACATCCATGTTTTTCGAGACAATTCATGCATTGCCTCTCTATATATGTATATATGACATGTTTGGAAATGGGAAAAAAGGGAATTCTAAAACCTATAATTAGCAATTTACAGATGTTATAACAGATATAAATAAAACAACGGATAACAAAAGAAAGAAGTCAGGCGGGAACGACTCCTCAATTCTTAGTGCTTTAGAATCATACTTTGCTATTGTAATTGTAATTCAAAGAGAAGCCATACCCACAAATTATGGTAACTTATATAAAAGTGTGTTATCCACGATTCCTGCTTCAAATATGAGTTCTGTGGTCTTCATTGTTCTATAGAGTGCATGAGCAGGCACAAATCCAGTATCGTACTGCTCAAAGCCATATTTCCCTCATCTCTTCATAACAATTTCCACTCTGCAACAGCAAAAATTATGTAATGGTGTCAGGTTCATGATCCAACATAACAGAATGATGCAATCAAAGATATAAGCCTAACATTCAAGTCAAAATAAACAGCAGAAATGATAAACTTAACATAAAGCCTACTGAAAAACATGCCATTATCTTATTAGAATCATGCTTCTATGAGGACTATTGAAGTTAGATTTTCAAATTTAAAGCTTTTACCTTGACCCTTATCTGGGTTATGAATCAAGGACAAACTAACTGGCCAAGCAAGGCTAAAATTTGGCAACTTATAATTCTGCCTAGAGAGGCAGAATTCTCAAGCAACATTAATGCCCATGCATAAATCACTTCACAAACTAATATTGCAGACCCAATCCTCGACTGGAAAAAGCATTCAACAAATTTGTTTGTTGGTATTCATCAAGGCTATACAAAACGACAGTCTCTCTCATTCCCATAAACTTCCCCCCACTTACTCCCAATATAATTTGTACCTAGACCTGTCAAGCATGGAGTTCTCAACCATATGAATATCCCTTTTAAAATGAAAGTTACAATAACCTAAAATTATGAAGGGATAAAACTTCAGTGCAGAATTCTTTTATGCTAAAGCTATCCATGATATGGGTGTTGCAAATTATATACTTTCTGTGGTGGAGATCTAGGACATCAATCTTAGCATAAGCAGTAACACGTATGTGTCTTCCAACCTTAATTTTAAAGAAGATAAACATGTATATCGGTATAAATATAACACTATAACTGCAACAATTTATTCACTATTTCAATTCCCATCCTATGTATTTGATGTCTCTTTAACCACATTACGGCCCCATCAGCCGCAATTAACTACAATTATATGCATTAACAATGATCACTTCGCGAGCACAGTTCGAAACGATAGCACACAGTGAAACAAATTTGTTCATAGACGAATTGTTCACTACTACTACTACTACTCTTAAATGTTACTTAGAAGTTAGAAACCATACACATAAATTTATCTCATAATTATTTCTTTTTAAAAACTAAAATTTTAAAATCATACACCATAACTAACTAAGAAACAAAACATAAATTCATCATTTTTTTACATTTCAAATTAAATTGCAACAAAACATAACCAGCAACATAGATTATGGTTTCTTACCAGGAGAATGTTTACGCGGCGAAGCGAAGCAAAGAATGGAGCGACCCAAAACAGAAAGAAAAGAAACAACACCAGCAACATAAAACACCATAACCAATCCAATAACCCACGGCATCAACATAAACCCAATCACGAAAGTAACCGATCCACACAGCATCAAAGCCACCGAAATCCCCAGAACAAACGCCGCAAATCCCGCCGGAGTTATCTGACCCGCCGCCGACGAACGTCTCAACACCGACGGATTCACCGGCACGATCGGAGATCGATCGGAATATGATAACGGCGTCGGTGAAGATTGTAGAAGTAGATTGAAAAGTAGAGATGATAATTCGCAAATCATCTTTGATTGTTGTTCTTGATCTTGATTTCTTCTCATCATTTTCTTGATTTTTGGAAATTCAGAGAAGAAATTTTGAAAATTGAAAAATATTTATCTGCAAGAAAATTTATAATTATAATTTGAATAAATAATAAATAGAAGAAGAAAGAATAAAAAATTGGATAGAGGAAGATTCACACGCTTTGTTGAATATTGAAATGGTCGACGACGACGTTTTGAGGAAAAAGACGAAGATTGAAAGAGAGGGAAAAGGGTATAAAGGGAAAAAGTGACGAGGGGTTTGGTTAATGAAAAAGAAAAACTGGGTTACGTGATGGATGGATAAAATAATTAATTGGTATGAGAAATGGTGCTTTTATTTTATGAATGAATGAATGCACCTTGAAGCATTGACATGAGAGATTGAGATAGATAGGTATGGGACCTTATGACGTGGACTTTATGTTATGGCTCTTATCTTCTTTCAATTTTAATATTATTGGTAGTATTTTAATTTCTGGTCATAACTGTTACAACAACACGACATTTTTTTTTTATTGATTTTGGTTGGTAGGTGATCCAAAGACAGAATACTATTAACTTTAACTTTCGAGATTGTTTCTTTCTTATTTTAATTGTTGAATTTTGAGTAGGAAGATAATTTATTTCTTATTTTAATTGCTGAATTTTGTAAAGAAATTAATTGGTGCATGAAATATTATTAATTTTTGGATAACTTATCCATTATCTACTCAATCACATTTTTGATCAAGAATTATCATTCTATCGATGCGTGGCTGGCTACCACTAGAAATCCAACCTGCTGTCGTTGCCTTGTTGGTTAAACGATTTTTACAAATAAATAAATAGGTTTGATTTTTACAAGTTAAAGAATTATAAAAAAAAATAAGCAATACATTTTGTATTAAAAGTATAAATATTTAAACTTTTGTAACGTTGAAAACACAATTTCTAAATAAATAATTATATCTTCAACTTCTTAACTTATGTCCTTCTTAAAAGCACAAATTAGCATTTCCCCTTGTATGAAATGTCACTCTACTCTATCAGACGGATAAGGATATATCAACCTACAACTGTCTTAACCAACAAGCTGCAAAGTTAATTACAACCAAAACACCAACTGACTTAACCAACAAGCTGAACAATCCTATAATTAGTTAATCCAGAAGATCCACCGGAACTAACACAAATGAAATTGTAAGAGTCTATTATTTTCAATTAAAGTAATCCCTGTGAGTGGATTATTAAGAATGAAATCTTTGGAGTTAAAAGTTATAAGTAATTTTAATTTAACCCACTTGGGTTGACCTAATGGTATTGACTTGAAATTTGGGAGTTCCTCTAGTGTCGGTTTAGGTGGGCTAATTTAATTTCTTCAAAAAAAAAAGAAGTAATTTTAATTTATTCTAAATTCTAAATAAAAAATATTAAAAGGTCAATCGGCTGTTTAAGCTGATTAGAAACATATTTTCATTAGTTTTCTTCAAAACTTTATTCTCAAAACATAGAAGATAAATTAATAGATTAACAATGGTGAATCCCTTTACACACAATTTTATTTACCCGAGTTTTAAGCTAGATAATAATACTAGCGTCATATTTGACTAGAAATAGGGAATAAATTATGTGGAATCACCCTTTCTTTTTCACAGTTATCATTAGATTGTTCCAATTCCGCAATCTGCAACAGGTAAAAACGTATCACTGAGCATAGAATATTTTCACTAAAAGCTCATTTTCTGTTCTTAGAGTAGTATATTAAATCATTAATTGTACCTGTTTCTCCAACAGCTCATTTTCCGTTCTTAGAGTAAGTTCCTGTTCGAAGTAGCAAAGATCAAAAACAAAGAGTTAACAAACCATGTAGGTGGATTTTATTTTACCATGTTTATACTTTATCAGAGTTATTTTAGAGTAAAATGCCATTAAATGAGATCTATTTGAATTTCAATCAATAAAATGTAATGTTTTTGACAATGTGTTGCTAGCAATCACGTACCTTTTGTTTAAGGTTCGTTAACAACTCCATCATCAATTGCATCTGCATAAAACTTTCATGAATTATAATGGCCTTAAACGCAAAAAGGTGGACATAACGATGCATTTTGAATAGGAATTTAATATCTGCTGGCCTCGCCATAATTGATATTGGTTAAAACTGAAAAAGACAGAAATTGGAAGTCTTCATAAAGAAGTACTCAAAACAATAGTCAACACAGCTATGCAGATGCAATACACCAGACCCCTGCACTTACTACATATATGTTGGAATATTAAGTGTGAATAAAAAAATATCGCAACTATTAAAATATATACGCTGATCAACAGATAAGTCATAAGATCAATATATCCAATGATTTAAAGTTTTTAGTGAAAATATGGTGCAAATTACTTGTGTAATTGTTCTTAACTTAATATAGAGACCTCTCTGGTGTTTAACTAAACCAATTTCTTGTATTGAAAGTCTATCTAGCAATGTGGAGTTAGGTGGTGTATATGTATGTGAGCCAACAGCAATGCACGTATAGATAGATGAAACAGTTTTGTATGAGGGGGATCTGAATGAAATGAACTCACATTTGAAGGAAAGATTGAACTAATTAACTATGGTTATACACTGAGCCAGTCCAAGCATAGGACGATTCAAGTCTTAACTTTAAGTCTTAAAAATAGTTTCCTTATTGAAAATGCGCTTAAAATATTTACAGTTACGTGCAGGTAGTGTGTACTGGTAGAGAGTGTAACAACAAATCTTTTGGTTATGATGAGTTCAAATCATGTTTGTGTCTCAAATAATAAGAGCACAAATAGTTAATACTAATGTGTTGCCTCATGTTCCATACTACTAAACATTCCGCAATTTTTAACAAGGGGCAATTTTTCTGTCTTTATTAAGTTCCTAATTATATCGCCAAAACATATATAGTTACCTATAAATTGATCAGTCATAAATCCAGTAAATATACTATGCAGTATGCACAACACTTTTTCATTAATGAGCGCTGAATATTCAAAAAGATGTTTACCATATAACCTAAAGTACTTTTTTGTTCTGAGGAATCAAATCCCAGACCCATAGAGAAGATATTCATTGCATCACAGTTTTTTGGAAAAATAGCTTGTTCTTTTCATCTCCACAGTCAAACCTGCATGATGTATTATGCACTAAATGATGTATGTTTTTCTCACTGAATTCAGCAAACAAACCTTTGATGATCGTATTTGAGAAAGTGCAGCAGGAATCAGTTCCTCTAGTTCCATAAGTTCAGTCACACTGAGGTGCTCAAGTTCAAAAACACCAAAGTGCCTTTAACATCAACAACTTATATCAGTGATTCCACTCAAACCTTTACACAGTTGCACGAAGTTGAAGGTAAAGGATTACGTACCTTTTGACAAATTCAGAAAACGCTTCACCCAACCCGGTATTTGCAATTTCAGTGCGGATTTCTTGCTGCAACAAAGCATAAAAATGGTCACTAGTCATCTTTTCAAGTATTAGTTCAACATTTTGCACTTGTATCAGTTTTTCCAACAATTGTGTTTGTTGATCATAGTTCTTAAAACAGTTTATTTTTACAAAAACAACAGTTATTATTTTAGAATGGAGATAGTACCTTTGAGTGATCAACACGGCTTGCTACTAACTGATCCATGTATTTCTGGTGGATGTTGGGCAAACTGAATTATACACCGAATGTCATTAAATTTATGTTCAAATAGATTGAAATAACTAAATTAAAACACATGATATTTGATAAATATAGGTGCAAGATATTTATTAACAGATCATTGTCTTATAAGGGAAGTTACTCAGAATACTTAGTTAAAAATATTTTGGATAAACATGGAATGAGTGAAAATGATAAGGAGAAGGTTGCTTCTTTTTAGTTTGGAAAAAGTCAAGGGTTTTGTTCATGAGATGATCCAATATCAAATTGTGATCGTTGAGGATATATATGTTAGTCTCAGTGGTAGAGTTGTTCACATCACTTCTATTTTGGGTTCTATCCCACTATCATTAATGAGAGTACGTACTACTGTAAGGGTGATTCTCATTGCAAAAGGTGCTATATGCTAAGTACAAAGTTGGTATTGTGGCTAACTCGGATTTATCTAATTTTGACAGATTGAGTCTAGCTTCATTGTGGTGGAAGGACTTGTGTGGTGTGGGTAATGGGGGTCGGGGGAGAGGATTGGTTCAAGGGTATGATGCGGAAAAAATGGGAAATGGTGGGAGTACATATTCTTTTCTGGCATGATAAGTGAGTCAGCGAGTATCCTCTCCGAGAAGTCTTCCCTAGATTCTTTACGGATTAACAATGACTAGAGTGTGTCATTTCAGACATGGGGCAGGGTGGGAACCGGTAAAGAGTTGGGTCATGAATTTTGGATGATTTTTTCACATGTTTCCAAGGAATGAATACTTTGATACTCTAGAGCTGGAAGATCTTGAAAATGGCGAAGCTCGTATGCTTCAAGGTATGAGTTCGATTCTTCTTATGATGTTTGACAATTGTGAGTTCCTTATGCAATATGTGAGGTATGTTCTTGAACTTAGGAGAAATTTGTTATCAGTTAGCATGTTTGTTGGGTTAAGCCATGTCACTAGTTTCGAACATGGGGTAATGAAAATTTCGCATGATACAAAGATAAATGCACCAAAGTGTGTGGTTAATACATGTTAAATGGTTCTATTATTATTGGTCATTCTTTGATAGCTAATCAAGACTCGTATGATAAATCTGAAAGATAATGGGTTGGTGCATATTAGTGACATGAGTTTTATATTTGCCATTTAAAAAAAAAAATTGACATGAGTTTAGTTGGACTAGTTGAACAAGGTTTGCAAGGTGATGAAACTAAAATTGAAGAGTTGGAAACTGATAATGGCCTAAACTTTGTTTCAGAGTAGTTGAATGAGTTTTGTAGGTTACAAGGTAAAATGCATGATGAATATATGTTTTTGAAAGTTGAGTCACCAAAGTGTTTCTTATGTGAAGTTGTGGCGAAGGAAATTCAACTTACGATGGAGTCCTCTACTATTGAAACTAGATGAAGACAGCCAAAAGTGACTTTTAGTTATCTGGTAATAGATAGGAAAATGAGGGATATTGTTGCACCAAAATGGTACGACTATGGATAACATGCGTGTAATGCTCTAATAGAGGCTTAAGAAGTGCAAGACTCTAAAGAGAGGAGCTTCACGGAAGCAATTGAAATCAAGGAAAGTAAGACTTTGTAACTTGTGAGACTACCTCAAAAGCCAATGGTCGTAGGATGCAAGGAAATATCTAAGAGTAGGGAAGACATTCTAGAGGTTGAAGAGGTAATGATGCAACTTGTGGAACTCCCAAGGGTAATTGGATGGAATTGGGTCCTCAAGAGCAAAAACGATTTGTAGTGACATTCAATACTCAGTGGGGGCTGAAAAGACTACAGATAATATTCAACCTCGGCATGGAGATACAATGGTAAGAATAATCAACCACAGCCTAGAAAGACAATGCTAAGAATACTCAACCTCATCCTGGATAGGTGTTGATAAGGATACTCAACCTCATCCTAGAGGGGTGATGCTAAGAATATGCAACTTAATCCTTGAGTGGCAGTGGTAACAACTAGATAGGCAATGGTATGGATACTCAGCCTCAGTTTAGAGAGGTGGTGCTAAGAATACTCAAGCTCGTCATTAAGAGGCAATGATAATAATACTCGTCATCAGTCTAGCGAAGTACTACTAAGAATAATAGGTATCATTAACTGGTGAGAGCAACAAGTTGTTGATGGTTAAATTGACATCATTGTTTTGAAGTCAAGGTGGAGAATTGAGATAAAATATTGACTTAAAAACATAGGTAGTTTAGTCTATTTAGAAATTGCCTATAAATAGAGATTTCTCCCTTGTTGGTATCACTAAAAGAAGAAACTCTTAGTGAAAATTAAGGGATAAGAGTTGAGAGTTTTTGGGTGATAATCTAGGGTTGAAAACCATATTCTAAACATCTTGGGTAGAGAGAATTCATTAGAGGAACAATTTAAGCTTGATCTATTGTCTTCTTCAATGATTTGTTGAGGTTCCAAAGGTTTTTAGTAATGCAATCAGATAAGACAATCTCACATCTTCAATATGTGCATGATAGACTATGCAAAAGGGATTCCTCCTTACCTAACTTTTGGAAATTTAAGGAAATCCTTCGTGGATTCAAGATTGCTTTGGGGATGAAAGGAAATTCAAGAAAAGTAGTCTGATGGGAGTCAATGTATCACAATCATTTTTAGCCATGGCTTCATTCTTGAAATACATGTATATGGTCTCCATGTCATTCTAAGTCCTAGAAGATCATCATTTTGGCAATTGATGCTTCATGGGCTACATACATAACAGGTTTTATGTCTGGCGAAGCAAGAAGGTCAATCTTGGAGGTAGGACTGTGTTTTTAAATTTGTCTAGAGTTGTATCCCCGTTTTCAATATTTCCTCTATGAGGATGCCACCTAAGTTATGGCATGAATAAGTTAAAATTCAAAAGGGGGTCATGTGGGGTTGAATTAGGGGTAGAAAAAAAATACCTTGGATGAAATGTCCAACTTTTTGTAGATCAAAGAGGGAAAGCTTCTTGGAATTCAAGATATGTCTTGTTTAATTTTAGTTTGTTGAGTAAATAGAGATGTATTACAAGAATATGATGGATTATCCATGAGAGGATTGTGTTTACCAAAAGAAATTTCTCAAGAAAAGTAGTTTATACATGGGTTATTTCCATAGGTAAGTTTTGGATGCGAAAAAACAAATTCAAATATCTAGGGAGATCACTTGGTAAGTTAGGCGAGAAAAAATCGAATGCCTAGAAAATATTCATACGTAAGTTTTGAGCGCCAAAAGTTTCAAATAGCCAAGAAATCTTCCCAAGATAAGTTAGTCGAAAAAAAATGAAATACCCATGGAATCTTCCCTAGATAACTTGCATTTATAATTGTTGCACATTACCTAGAGATGTTCATTTAAGCTAATACCATTTTCACGATAACTTCTTCATAATAGAATTCCTTGAATTTGAATAAGAGGAGTGTTGTGAAATCGAACAAAACTCACACCAATACTATGATGTGTGGAAAAAAACTAGCAGCAACAAAAACCAAATAGATCAAAAATAATAAGATAAGATAAAAGGCGGAGGATGAGAAGAAGAAGAAGAAGAAAACAAAAATATTTGTTTACCCAGTTCGGTCCTAATTTGACATACTCCAAGGGAGATAGCAACTCTTTGATTCACCATCAAAGAATTCATTATAAACAAAATACAAGGGTTACAAGAAATTAGCCTTTTTTTCAAATTCTCTAAGAACAAACCCTAACTTCTACCCTTTTCCCGAATCTATTATCGTGACCAAGAAACTCAATGGTTTATCCTCAAGGTGCTTTGAATTGTTTCCAAACCCTAGAATTTGTCAAAAAGCTCTCAACTTTTAACCCTAAAAGTTTCCTCTTTTTTAACTCTAGAATTTCCATTTTTCCACCTCTTGTTAAAACTGAAAAGACTTAATAGCAGTTTTGGCCATCTAAGTATCAGGAAGTTGCAATTTTGGCCCTCTAACAAAATAAAATACAATTCAGCCCCCTAACTACTGCTCCTTTTGCAGTTTTGGCCCCCAAGGCTAATTTCGACCAATTCAACGATGACGCCACGTGTGTAATTTTTTTCTTTCATTATTATTATTTTTTAAATTAAAGCATTACACACATGGCGTCCACGTCAGCGTTGAATTTGTCAAACTTGGCAGAGGGGGCCAAAACTGCAAAAGTCGCAGTACTTAGGGGGCTGGATTATATTTTATTTTCTTAGGGGGCTAAAATCACAACTTCCTAATACTTAGGGGACAAAACTGCTATTAAGTTAACTGAAAACCAATGTGTTGTGTATATAGGCATCACTCTAGTTATCTTGTACTTAATGAATTAGCCTTGCAGCTAGTGCTGTCAAAACAGGTCGGGCCTGCCAGGCCGGGCCGTGCCGTAAAAGCCCATAAAAAGTCGGGCTTGAACATAAAAAAATTAGGCCCGTTTAAAACCGAACCTTTTTAGGTCGAGCCCGTCACAGGCAAGCCCGACCGGGCCGCAAGTAGCATGTTTATTTTATAATTATTTTTAATATTATAATTTATTAATGGAAAAAATAATGGCTTTTATAAATAAATATTTCCTCTTTAGACTACGAATAAAATTGATATCGAAAGTTAAAATATGGTTGCTGAAAACTAATGATGGTATGTTAGCAGAGTGAAATCTCAGCTAATAAGTTCCTTATTGTTACTATTTCAAATTTATAAGTAGTCATTGAATCACTTTCAATGGTTTCTAAACTCATGAGATATGACCAATTAGGTTCATGAATTTGCTGGACATTGATAAATTTGATATTTTTCTTGACTGATTTGATAAAGGTCGTTATAGGTTCAGTCCATAATTAGTACTCTTTATAACATTCATATGAGATTAACATTGATGTATAGGCTTTGTACATTGAGGTGAAAAGCATACTTTATTTTCTCGGTTATGCAGATAACTTCTGAATAGTTATTGTGCAGTAGCAGTAGTTTTTTGGGGGCAATAGTTATTTGTTTGAAATTGCAGTGCATTGGAATGTTGAAGTTGAACCGTTGAAGGCACTGTTTTGTAACTTTATGTTGCTCTTTTGATTGTATTATTGTGGATCTGAATGTAATTTGCTGACAATGTCTACTTTAATATGTAATATTTGGCACATGACAAATTAACATTGGTAGTTTGGGAAGTTTAGCATTGATTGGTTTTTTTTAGTGTAATTGTTTTAAGTAATCGGGCTGGCCCGAAAGGCCGTAGCCTACAAATATTTTTGAGCCCGTTTATCTTCCAGGCCTTTTTGGCCCGAGCCTTTCACGGGCCATCCCGACGCGGGCCGGGTAGTCCATTTTGACAGCTCCACTTGCAACCCATATGCCTTGCTAAGCAAGAAAACTGCCTTATATATATGCTTTCTTGAGAAACAAGAAAAAACATCAACAAGATTTTGAGTCATACACAACAATTCTCCACCTTGACTCTAAATCGACAGTGATGCCACTTTAACCATCAACCACCTTACTCCTTACCCTTGCATCCAAATACACTATGTAGTCCCACAAGCTTCCACCTTTACCTCTTCAAACATTGGAACGTCGTCCGCCTTCTTGAAGATCCTTGCACACCCAACTACACTAGGTTTTTTAAGCAGTTCTACAAGTTTTCACCATAACCTCTTCAACCCCCGGAGTGATCAATTTTTGTCCTCCTGGAGATCTCCTTCACTCCAATTATTCTTGATCTTTTTAGGTAATCCCATAAGTTGTACCATACATTCTTCAACCCTCTGAGTGCATTTCTCCGTCCTCTTGAAGAATTTGTTGCTCTAAACTACAACACAACAAACAAGGACTCCATAGTTGTATTATTATGTTGCCACCATTTGTATCCGCCAACTCCTGCTAATGGAAGACTCTACTTCAAGCTGAGTTTTTTCACCTCGACTTCCAAATGTGTAAATTTACTATGCCTTTCACCTTGTAATCTCAACCTTCCAAGTTGATCATCAGTATTCTTACCTTCGTTCAAGACTAACCTTGAGTATTCTTAGTACCGCATGTATAGGTTGATGTTGAGTGTTTAACGTCGCTCCAGAAGATCACCTTTTCTACATCAAGGTACACTTGCAAGTGGCGTTGTTTTCAAGGTGAGATACTCCACCTTCTTCCAAAAAAGACACCACCAGAGCACATGTATCCTCATAGTCCTATGAGGGAACTGCAAATTGCACGGAGACGTCACATTAATGGGTAGAGTTTTTGTTTTAGGAATTGTCTAGGAACCAACGACTTGGTCATATACAATGACTCCAACCTTGACCACGTCACCGCCACAGTTGTATCCTTCATGACTTCTCTCAAAACTTTATCTTTGAAGCACAAGACAATAAGCCTCCTAGCCTTGTTCATTATATCGGTCTTGTCTGCTAGTGACATGATAGCCGGCAACGCAACCTCACCCTTCAATGCCTCTACACACTTTGTTGAATTAAGACTGCATGCATCTATATCTTCCACAATCCAACATCGTTTTCTCGGGTGAGTTTCTCAATACCCCACTTGGCGCCCATGGTTCTCGTCTAATTATTTGTTCAGATTGCCCCACAGTGGGTGTCAATTGTTGTGAATTCAAACAAAATTCACACCAACACTTTGATGTTTGGAGCAAAATTGATCATAAACAATAAGACAAGATAAGATAAAAGGATAATAAGAACAAGAACAAGAACAAATTGATATTTGTTAACCTAACATGGTCCAAATTTGACCTACTCTGAATGAGAGATCAATTCTTCAATTCACTATCAAAGAGTTCTTTACAAAAAGATACAAGGGTTACATTAGCCTTTTCAAGTTCACTAAGAACAAACCCTAATTTCTACCTTTTTCCCAAATCTTTTCTTGTGGACAAAAGACTCAATGATCTATCCTCAAGGTGATTTGGAGTGTTTCCTAACCTTAGAATTTCCCCAAAAGCTCTAAACTTATAACCCTAAAAGTTTTCTCTTTTGTAACCCTTGAATTCCCACTTTTCCACCTCTTGTTAAAACTGAAAACTAACGCCTTGTATATATAGGCATCACTCAGCTTGTCTTTCACTTCAAGAAATAACCTTATTGACTACAAAACTTGTCAAGCAAGTAGGTAAACAAGTGAAGCAACCTTATTGCTTGTTTTGTACTTCAAGAAATAGCCTTGCAGCTCATATGCCTTGCCAAGCAAAAAAAATCGCCTTATATTTATGCTTTCTTGAGAAACAAGCAACGTCTTCAACTTTCACTAGTTGTGGACGTTCAACCGAAACAATATTGCATTATTTCTTAAATATCAAGCTCTGTTGTTAATTTGACATACAATATTGTGGGTATTATTGGAGACCGAGAATTATTGGTTGTATTTTCTCCCATAGGCAGTCGAGATTTTTAAGTATATTTTAATAACGTCTTATAAATGGTTCTTGGGGCGAGGCATCTACAAGCCCTTGTTTATACTATGAATGGTGATTGAATGCTTTTGATTGTTAATCTAGGCGGAAGAATTATTCTATGTAGTCATTATTTTTCTTTCTTTTGTATAGGGTTGGAATTCCCTTTCAATTAAACATCTTTCATTTTGCTTTTAAAAATACCCAATTGTGAGAACTATTAAGAATACCTTTATCAAGGCCTCCATAGTTTTGGTAGTCTTCCTCTCAGCACACATGCAGAACCTTATCGATATTGTATTAATCTATATTTATTTGGGCTAGAAAGTATAGCTAAAGTGGTCTATCATGCAACTTGAGTAACATGTATGTAGACTTCTACTTTATCCACTATGCCTTTAACAAACACTTTTGCACATAATAATCATATTTACAGTCGATCAGAAGACCCTCCACCACATGCAGCCTTCCAAGTTCCAAGTTATAAACCACGCAAATCATTCAAATTATTCATAAGGTGAAACCATATGTATTTGAAATGAAATAAACTATAGTTTAATTTGTTGTGTTTTTCCATAATTATAAAACCAGATCAAACACTTAGAAATTTGTTGATGAAGGTGGTTTCTAAAAAAATTCGTATGCAATGTTAGACTGTATTAAATGAGTGTTTTTTTTCTTCTTTTTTTTGGATAAGTAAATGAAAGTTTTGTTATATATTTTCTTAATTTTTACGAGATTATATTTCATTTGCTATTATTTTTCATATCCATGTTAGGTGCAATATCTTTATAACCAAACATGTCTCTTTTTAACAAATTAACTATCAATAGGTTTACATGAATGCAGGACAGCAGAGAAATCCTACAGATAGACAAGTATTGATCATTGATAGCAGTAGAAAAATGAATAACAAAAATTGTTACGTACAGAGTTATATATGTCATTTATACTCGCTGGGTTTTTTTTTTTTTTTTTTACCTAAACCAAATTTCTACCCACTAGCAAATTACTTTTGAAATATGATTAGAAAATAGATTTTCCTTGTGATGTGCAAACTTGCATAATATAATAAGTAAAAAATACTAGTAAGTTTATCTTGGAAGTTGTAGACCTTATGTTGAATAGATAGTTTTGTAATAAATATTTGTTATTTTAAATAAAAAATGATTATTTCTATTCGTGTTAACATATACAATATTGTATAGGATAGACAAATCTCATACGAATTTTGCTAACAAGTGCTCTTACAATACTTTTAAAAGTTTTTATATAAAGAAATTATTTATCCCAAATGTCAAATAATTCACTTTTCAATACATTGAATACACACATTTTTATACCAAAAGCGTGGTTAGATGATACAAGTTAACCAATGTCATATGTTCGAATTCAATATAATCTTAAACATGTGACATCAGAGTTAAAATTGTTAGAGAAGAAGAGTTGCCACCAATTTAGATCCTACTACACTCAACGGACTAACCTTCACAATTATGTGCGAAAGATACCCAATTTATCCGAATCAAACAAGACACACACATTATTATAAAATTTAATAAAAAAGTGTATTGGTTAGCATTTTCTTTTATTTACTTATCATTTCTTTTCTTTTTTTACTCTCGAGTCTCTTCTACACCATATATAGATACACGTGTGTGTGAAGATATTTCTTAGATTTACGTAAGCAGTGCTAGGATCTAGCATATATCAATATCAATCCTAGGTGCAGAAGATTAGACATCAAGCTTATCCCCTTGAAATGATTATCATTTCGTTTTTTAAGTTTCCAACCAACAAAAAACAAACAAATCAAGCAAAAAAAGTCATAAATAAGAAATAAGTGGTAAGTGTGCGATGTGACCGTTCCAGAGAAGTTGGAATGTACAGTTTCTCACAAATCAAAGTACATGGAATGGAATCAACGATTTAAATGTACCTGTCACCATTGTTGAACTCGAAAAGCTTTCCAGTGTTAGAGAACATGACCAGCCCTACCTTGACGTCGCAAAGAACGGCCAACTCACTAGCTTTCTTGATCAAACCCTTACGCCTCTTTGAAAATGTTACTTGCCGACTGTTTTTGTCCTCGATTAGTTTTATCTCCACCTTCTTCTTCCCCATTCTTCTTCTTCTTCTTCTTCTATCTGAAATGAAAAGTGAAAACCTAACTTCTTTCTATCTTTAGCAAAACACCACAATTCTGTGTTTTAATATATTCTCAGCGTCTCCATTCTCTACTTGACACGTGTACAAGGCATGTGGTATTTTTGGAAGTTTTTTTACCCTTACCTTTTTCCGGTTCTTATTAACTTTTTTGTTATCCATTTAAGATAACGAATAAGTTCTAAGCAATGTCATATGTGTAAATAGTTAGTAACTAGTAATTTTTTTTTGATCTGGTGCAATGTAGAGAAAGAATAGGAATCTAGAAAAATAAAATGAAAAAATAGTTTAAAAATATAAATAATACTGAATGACATCAATAACAAATAAATGGCCAATGCGACCATGTTTCTTATATAAGATACCCTTTTATTTTGTGTGTGAGATGTGTTGATTTGTTATTCAATTAAGTTTAAAGTAAGAAATATTACTTCCATTAGTCACATAAGAAATAAACTTGTGTGATTGATTGAATGTGTCAATTAAAGTGTATGAACCAAGTATTTATGGCAAAATTATGCCTTTTAGCCAAAAAAAACATAGCCTACAATGACGAGCTTATGCTCGACTAATTTTGTGGGTTGTGTATGAGTTTTCTTTGTTCAGGGGATTGTGATACCCCGTGTTCAAACTTCAACTCTCCTATTTCATAGCACGATCCGTTGACACGTTACCAACATGCTTCTTCCTTCATCTCTCTTAGCGGCTAATGGAGCTATAAATGTGGAACGTAGGTTTTATGTGTATTTGTTTAGTCTCACTTAGTCCCGACTCAGCTAGTGTACAAGAGAAAGAATCAAGTAGGCAGCATTTAGCTGCCCTAGCAATTGCCTATCTTGCTATACATTGGAAGGTTTCCTTGCCTAAAGGTCAATCGCCATCGGCCACCAAAAGTAAACCACATAAAAAACTAGAAAAATAATGAACATAACATGAATAGAAAATCAAAGCTACAAATAAAATAAGAGAGATACAAAACTACCTAACTGCTAATTTACGTCATTCTAAAAAATATTAAGAAGTAAGTTAGCAACCTACACATTTATATTTTTTACCAAAACACAAATTCTATTTGATTTAAAATATGTTTTAAGCAATGAATAAATTTGTAATTTTTTTAAACAAAAATATAAGAAACATGTTTCCTTAAAAGTGAAGGTATTACCGTCGTTTTGTATATTAATTTAAAGTCACACAAATTTTAGTTAAAATACAGCAATATGCAGTTTGTCAAAAAAAAAAAAACAGCAATATGTAAAGGAAGGCAAATATATTGTACCGATTTGATACTTAGTGAAGTATTATTCTAAAAATTCCAATAAGCTATTAAGCCATTGACAAATCAAATGATGTTTTTGTTTTGTCTATAAAATGTTTTTTAGGTAGCGGCGAAGAATTGTTACACTCCAGGGGGGAATTTGCGATGATGATAATGACCATCTTTGTTTGGTTTTGAGACTTTGAGGAACTAAATGACAAAAACAGGAGCACTTATCTCGCTAAAGTCATACTTTTTAATAAAGGGTCAATGCATTTTAACCTTGATCGCTTGTTAGGTGTAATTCAATCTACAAATCCCAAACTTCAGACCATAACAACACATCATGTTATATCTATCAATATGGGAAAATAAAGCTCTGTCGGAATGTTAAAAGAGCAAAGCTTTCGTTTCTTATTCTCAATATGACAACGGAATGTGTTACAATTCCAATGGGGTGGTGGTGTGTGATGTTAGGTTGTGGGTTGAATTTTCCCCAAAATGATTCAAAGAGAGAAAGGTCAAAGTTTTTTGAGAAAATTGGGAGAAGAGTGAGTCATCATATTTGCTTTTTTGGTCTTGTTAACAAATGTCTAAGAACAATTTTTAAGGAATGCATAAAAAGAAATTTTGTCTTAAAAATATAAGTCAAATGTATCTAAAAGTTATAACTACATAATTTTTAAGTAAAAATTACTACTTTTATATGTTTAAACAATACATTAAAGACATTTATTAGTTTTTTTTTTAATTTGAGTTTTAAATTGAGCCATAGACTCATTCTCATCATTTTCACATCAGATTTCTTTTTCTTGAGGGATTTTCAGATCAAATTTATATATGAGAATGATTACACAAATAAATAAATAAATAAAAATATATACTCCCTCCGTCTTTTATCTTTTGATGTTTTAGTTATTGGTACAAGTCTTAAGGAATAATTAAAGTATATAAATATTTGTATATTTTGGATTAAAAAATCCTTATTTATATAATTAAATTCATATGTGATAAGTCAAATGTCACAATTTATTTAATAGTTTATGGTGTGTTTTTCAACAAGTATAAACTTGAGAAAAAACTATTAAATATGCTAGAACATCAAATATTACGGAGGGAGTATATGTATGTATGTATATAATATATGTGTGTGTGAATGAATATGACCCATCATATTAAAAGAAATTGTTGGGATTAAAAGATCACTGAACCGATTAATTGAGTCGTGTACCATTGTCATTTGTTACTCTCATTCCTTTGTTTTTATCTATTTCACTTCAAACAAGTGATTTTTATATTGGTTTAGGTTTTTCTTCTCGTGATTTCGTTGTCTGAGTGCAGTGTTACATTGTTTGTTTCTTATGTGGTGTTGTTTGATTTCATTTCTTGTCGCGATGTTCATTTGATTTCCCTATTGAAAGATCAGATATTCAGTCATTGATTTGAGCGTCAATGTTGTATATCTGAAGGCATGGGTATTCATGTTACTTTAATTTTATCATATTATTTGTTGACATTTTGTCATTGTATGCTATTAACTTTGATGGTGTGAGTTTGTTTATACATTCATCATTTATGTTTTTAGAAATGTTGAATGATGTACTATATCAATTTGAGCGATGTTGGATGATCAGATAATCATTACTCCCTCCGTCTAACAATATGATATGTTTAGATTGATAGAAAATGATGGAATGTAGTGGAATAAAATCAGGTTTCATTGTTTGGTTTTGTAAAAAGTGGATGGAATGGAATGTGATGGAACCCGTTCCATCCAACACCACTCTTCCATTCAGTTTTTCATTCCTTCCAAATTAAGGTGTATGCAATGGAATGGAACATATTATTAATTCAATTACAATCTTATCCCTGATTTTTCTATTTCATAAACTGCTACTTCTTCTTTTCTGCATCCCCTCTTTTGCAACTCTTCATCGTACATGTGATTCACCACTTCTGCAACTTTTCACTATCTATTCCTTCCTTCTTCTTTATATCATTCTTTGATGTTGGCTAAAATTGTGTTCAATGATAGATGAAAGTGGGTGTAATCCTTATTCAATTCGTAACTGCACATTTTATTTATTCTTTCGTAACTGCACATTTTATTTATTCTTTCGTAACTTCATGTTGTGTTTATTGGAATAAAATTGGAAGTGGTTGTATTCTTGATTCATTTCAATTTTAATCCTCCACCGTTTTTTCAATTCAATTTTAATACCAGTTCTCTTCACCGTTTTTTTATTGGAATAAAATTGAAAGTGGTTGTAATCTTGATTCATTTCAATTTAGGGGGTGTATTGGATTAAAATTTTAAAAGACAATTTTTGCTTAAAAAAGTCTCAAGGATTTTAAAAGACTTTGTAGGATTTCAATGACTTTCATGATTTTAAATGACTATCAGGATTTACAATTTGGATTTCAATGGATTCACATAATAAGATTTTAAAGGATTTGAAATGATTTTATGTATTTATAAGTTTTCAAAAGATTCCATGAAATTTAAAGACTCATTGAAAAGAAATGATTACAACACACTCTCTATCATAATATTCTCAACACAGACTCTTATTTTTTTATTTTTTTTTACAAGAGATGGAGAGATGCGGGGGGAGAGAGAGAGAAGGGAGAAGAGAGAGACCAAGATAGAAGAAGAAGAGAGAGTGGGAGAAGGGGGAGAGAGAGTAAAATTTTAAAAGAAAACAATCCTAAGAATCTCATGTTTTCATTAAAGACTTTTTCATGCTAAAATTTCACTAGAAAATCCCACGAAATCTATCAAATTCCAATTTATTAAACAATCTTTCAAAATTTAAATGATTTTGAATACCATAAGACTTTTTTAAGTGATGAAAAATCTTGATTGAATACCTTAAGACTTTTTTAAAATGACAAAGAGTCTTGATTGAATACCACAAGACTTTTTTTAAGTTGCAAAGAGTCTTGATTGAAAACCACAAGACTTTTTCATAATTATAAAGTATTTTAAAATACATTAAAATCCTAATCCAATACATCCGCCTAAATCCTTCACCATTTTTTCAATTCAATTTTAATACCAATTCTCATCATCGTTTTTTTATTGGAATAAAATGGATACATGAAAGTGGTTGTAATACTGATTGAATTTTAATTCTTCAAGGTCGAAATTGAAATAAAAAATACATAATCATTATGTTTCATCCACTAGTCAAACAACAGAGTGCAAAATTAGTTCCGCTCCGTCATGAAATATCCAAATAGTGGAAAATAATATTTGTTTTATTCTGCTCCATTCCATTATGTTTCGTTGGTAAGTTATCTAAATAGAGTTTAAATGTTCATTTTGAGTTTTGCACGGTTATTAAGAAAATGATTATTAGTATTGATTTTAATAGTAAAATATGTTTAATTTACTAAAGAGAAATGATATTTGTACAACCACTTTTTGACAACTCTTTAAACATCTCTCTCTCTCATACTCACATCTGTTTTTTATTCTCTCTCTTCTTCTTTCTGTCTCATTTGTTTTTGTCCAATCGCAAGAGGAGAAAATTGGTTGTCATCAAAGTTGTCTAATTTTAGTTGTACAAATATCACTTCTCTTTACTAAAACACCTTATTAATTATAGTTAGTGAAGTAGTTGAATGATTGAAATGTAATAAATAAGCGTATGATAGTGAAAAAGAATAATAAATATTGTATTAATATTATAAAATAAACTAATAATTTGAGACAAAGAAAAACAGTAATGAAGACAACTATTATAAAAGTATCATTTATGATAATGGTTTACAATTGGTTTCAAATAGTCTTATAATTTGAAGTCAAAAATAAGTGGAAGCATGCCTTGTTCTTTTTTTCTTTTTGTTGAAGAATTGTTCTTTTTGCTTTTGTGGGGTGGGGGGATCTAATAGTTATGGTACATTTTTGGGCTAGTAATTTTTATTTGATTAATTTTGTGGTTCTTTTGAGGGCTATTCTAGTAGTAGTTTAAACCCACCAACAAATTTACTGTTTATTTGGGTAGATAGACGAAATGATAAAGTCGTTATAAACTCACACACATAAGCTGAGGTGTTTAGGATTAAATCCCGATCATAACGTCCGGTCTAACAATTTCGACATTTGAACCTAAATCTAGAAACATGAGTGGACTGACCCTAAATCTAGTAACATTATCTTAACTCATTCATTCACCAAGCCTCTCAAATTTTGCACGATCAACCTTGTATTTTAGGAATCTCCTCACATTCATTAAGGAACTTTTCCTTTTCTGCGTTGGTGCTAAATTATTTTGCCGCATTTGTTAATAGGTCAGGGCAATCCTCTGCAGTGGATCACACTTGGCTCTAGTATCGAGACAGTGGTTGGAGATGAAGCTAATCACACTTAGCTCTATGTTGTTTAAGAAACCCTTGGGGAAAGAATAGAGCTGGTCAGAATTACAAGGGCGTTAATGGAAAATTAGGACCAACTTTCAATCTTATCTCATACTATACATTGTTTAACTTTCAATCTGGTTCGTGCTCGCATGAAATTGAAATATGAATGACGAATGGTCAGATGTGTTATGTGTAAAAAATTTGAGGGATGGTAATTGGTTTAGTAACATGAGTCTTATACTTCCAAAGCTTGAATTCTCCATTAACAAAATCATAGTAACCTCCTGACAGCGCCAAGTTCTTGCTCCTTATTTCTCTACCAACATATGGATATCATCAGGAGCAATTCTTGTGTGGTCACAACCATAAATATTATTGGTTTAGGCACACATACAAATAGAAATATGTAAAAAGAGAAAAAATTCAATTTATTATTATTATTATTATTAAAAACATTGGTTAATGTGTATTGTTGTGTGTGCACGCCTAAATGATTAGAATTTCTCATGTCTTCAGTTAGAGAAATATTGTTTACCATTATTTGATCATGTAGTTCAAGAATTGCATCGTACACTGCAGAATTAGTCGAAGAACCAGATAAAGGTTAAACATTTACACCCCACTTGTTACTGTCTAGATGGAATGCGGCAAGGACCCTCTTTTGACATAGTTTTTCAAGCTCATTAATGCAAGGATTGAAATTAAAATGAAGTTGGGGTAAAAAGGCATGAGTGGGAGATTTATTTTGCAAGTTAGTCTAATGAGCTTGGTGCAATGAACCCATCATAGCCACTACAAGAAACATTACCTTTTGCCACTGGCAAAATCCCTGAGAAAATGACAGAATCCCTGAGAAAAGGGACGTTTGTGAGGGAATTTGCCAGGGACAGAAGCACTGTCAAAACCGCTCGTCGCTAACATTTTGTCAGGGGTTACACCTCTGGGAAAATACGAGGGGCTAAACCCCTGGCATATGGCCTGGCTTCGTCCCTGTCACAATCCCTGGCATATTCCCTCACTTTTTTCTGCAGTGTAGTCTGCTCTGACCGCATTGATTGACACACTAACGCACTGACTAATTGATGGAAGGTCAAATCTGATAAGCAAAAAACCATGGACTTGCGAGGGGTTTAACCCCTAGCAAACGATATATTATTTAAAAAAAAAATGTTTTATTTATAAAACCGAATTTTTTATTAATTAATTAAATATTTTTAAAATAATTTTAATTAATAACATATTTTAAACAATAGGCATTATTATATTATATTGTTTTATTTTATAAATTGATAAAATATAACAACATATTTTAATTTATTAAAAAAAACAGATTTTAACATAGTTTTCATTTTTTTTTTAAAAACTGATTTTTAATACACTATTTTCAAAAATTGTTTTCCAACAATAAACCCTTTTAGTATATTATTTTTTATGAAGTATTTTATTTTCAAACATATGTTCAACAACATGCATATTCTTTAAAAAAAATGCATATATCATATAAAAAAATATAAACAACATACATATATTTCACCTTTCAAAAAAAAAAATACATATATTTCATTTTGTCACAAAAACAAAATGCATATATTCCATAATAATTTAAATATTCAACAGCATGCATATATATTCCATAAATAATTTGAAATATCATATAAATAACATCCAACATATATCATTCTATATAACATTTATATATTTAAATTCCAAATAAAAAAAGGAAAAAAAATTGAAAAATTATTTTAACAGTATTTTTTTTTGTTGAAATAATATTGTATATTATTTTTCAAAAAATTAACAGTATTATTTTTTTCTTCAATAATACATTAAAATCATTTTCAAAATTTATTTTAAAAAATTAAAAACAGATCTTGAGAGAAGAACAAATTTACTAACTTGTTGAAGCTTGAAATGAGAGAAGAACAAAATCCAGCAGAGAGCAAGCCTAGCAAGAGCAAGAATCCACAGGAGGAGGCAAGACTTGAACACTGATGCAAGAAATATTTATGTTAGTAAGTAGTAAAAAAATAAAACACAAATAAATAATAAGTTAAGAGAATTTTACCAAAGTTAGAGAAGTTTAGTGATGTTGAAGAGAAGAGTGTATGAGAATTGAAGTGTAAATTTTTTCTAAGTGTCAAAGTGTGAGGGAATAACACGGTGCAGGTTTATATAGACTGGAAAAAACTCAGGGAAAAAACGAGGGGCAGCCCCTCGCATAACTGGAGCACAACTTTTTGGCAGACTTTATCACGTTGAGTTGACAAGGTAATGACAACAGCAGAGATTCTCTGCTGGATTCCCGTTTGCCAGGGGCAGGTTGTGGCATAACCCCTGGTATATTGTTTGCAAAATCAGAAGCTGTCAGCCATTTCAAATTTCATTTTCAAGGTAAAAAAAGTCTGGGATCCTGTCCTTTTGTGAAGGGTTCATCCCTGTCAAATGGTAAGTGGACCCGGAAATGGCTTTGGCAATTTACCAGGGGTTTTCCTTGGCACATGCCATGTCAAATTTGCCAGGGGTTTCATTCCCGTGTCAAAATCCTTGGCAAAAGGTAATGTTTCTTGTAGTGAGCAACTCCCGTACAAGCCATCATCCAGTATAACCTTTGATGACTCACAAGGTTCTTACTGTGAAGTTGAACGACAATTAATTAACATTCTTATATATGGCTGAGTTGGAACGGTTTTTAACTGCCGTTTATAAATGTCGAGCCTTGTTACTAGATCATCAAAATTGTAGTCTGTATGACTGGATTTATTATGAGAAAAATGATGTAAACCTTGTTGCTCATACACTCTAACTATAGCGTGAAGGTCTTACACCAATTTTCTATTATAGTCCAACTCCAACATGTATTACAAACTTTATTCTATCCGCACAAAAAAGTTTGACGATTCGTATTAAAAAATCTAATCTACGTATAATTAAATTGTTCTGCAAATTAGAAGTTAAAAAGAAAAAAGAAAAGAGTTGGGTGCTAGCTAACATTATGTTCTCCAAAGTAAACAAAGCACGTAAGTATTGGAAGGCAGGCATGATGTATTTATTCATCTATGATAACTTCATAACTAATGTCCATCTCAAAAAAAACAAAAAACTAATGTCTCAGAATAAGAATTCAGGGAAACAAGGAGATGCAAACAAATTATTATTATTAAGATCAAGATTAATCTATAATCTGAAAGGGAAGAAAACAGTGATAAAGGAAAGAAGTGCAGTTTTACAAAAGAGCACACATAGAACAGAACTGCTTACATTGTTCCTACATAGATAGTAGAAACTTACTAGTCAGTCCATTACATGTCAAAGGAAATTAATTTTTCTAGCCATTTTCAAATAAAATTGGAACCACAAACTTGTTTGGGTGGAGTGGAACTTATGCTGAGAATGCAACATGAGCTTCACTATGGTAACCATCCTCCCATGTAATTACTCATGCTTGGTCCTGCCGTACAGACTGACCCTGGATCCGGCTGATAGCTGCAACTTAAACAAATATCATTTTATTCAGATCAAAATAAAACAAATCAATATTAAAATAGCAATGATAATAATAATTTATTTTGTAAAAGATTATGAACATTCAATATAGATTTAATTGCACTACCAAAAACATAATATATAGATTTAATTTGTATACACCGATTGCATGATTGTTTTTTACACATGCATCAAGTCAGATCACACCACATGTTTTTGTGGAGATACTTTAGGAACTGGCATATGAAAGTGACACAATAATGAGATTTGATTGGATGTATATGCGTAAAAAATATTTCCATGCATAGAGATTAATCTCTTATCGATATATTTTTTGTTTATCAAATGAATTTAGTATCCTATCATATCACATCCCCAATTTTCTTTAATAAAAACCCAAACCCGTTTTAATACACAAAAACTTGTCTATTTTTCAGATATAAATGGTGCCAATGAAATTTAAATCAAAACTTTATGCTTACTACACTAACTCAAGTACTGTAGTAGTCCAATCCTAGTGTGGCTATTTGAAATTGCTTATGTTCGAATTCAGTTGTCATTTAAGCTTACATCTCAAGCAATACTAGTACTAATCATATTTGCATCACACATGCTATTCCTAAGATATCAAATGCCTAAAAGAAATGCACATCATGATGTTTGCAACATAGTAGGTGTGAGTGTGACCAAAACATTATCAACCATGATCAATGATTGAGCCAAGAAAAAGTGCATACCCAATTTGTAAAGTTGGCTCACACTCCAATTGTTGATAGAGACCATCACCCTGAGTTTGACTTGGATGCCGACCATAGCCCATTTCTTCAACACATGCATTCATTTGAAGTTGATTCAATTGATACCCTTCCAACTGCTAAATAACAAACAGTCATTTACTGATTTTCAATATGCCAAAATCAGGTTTTTGGTCATATATATTTTTGTTGATTTCTATAACTTAAAATGATTGATGAAGTGTTTTTTATATACCCTTTGTCTGAGAGACCTGTTAGCCTCACTTAGCATATGTTCCTACATAAGTAACATTAGTTGGTGAGTATAAGCAGACTGCTAGAAGATATCATACAGTGGAAAAGGAAAGAAAAATTGTTCTCATACCTTGCGTTGAAGATCAGAGAGCTGGTCCAGCATGAATTGGGTCTGTAAAGGAAACAAAATTTACAAAATTAAATAACATATATACTGTATTATTAATTGAAGCCTGTAAGTTTTGCTTCCAATGAAAAATGCAAATAATTAACCGAGTTTTTACTTCAAAGATTACAATTTTTTTCATGTGACAAATATTAGTATGTTAGTGATAGTATATGCAAATATATTGTTGGTGGAGATAGAATCCTTAACCTCCTTATCATTCAACTCCTTATCATTATTACAGATTAAAGTAATGAAGGATAGTTCAGTTTCAATTAGCAGTGGCTTCTTCTTGTTTTGTCATAAGTGACTCTCTGGATTCCAATCTGTTTTGCCACGATCCCAATCTGTTTTCGAATAACTTTCAACATTGGTTGCCATGTTGACACCTTCCTAGGGCTAACACTAACTGGTAGTCCAAGGTATACGAACATTAGCAACCATATCTTACAATTGAGAAACTGAAGCCATTGAGATGAAGGAATAATTTACACCAGAAAGTCTACTCGTAGAGAATCTAACTTTCAAACCAGAAGCTAACTCAAACCATCTTAGAACAACCTTCATTACCCACAATTTTCTACACTAGCCTCCTCAATTGAAAGAGCATCATCCACAAACTTCAAGTGAGATACTACCACGTCTGACCTACCCTCACCAATCTCAAATCCACCAAAAAGGTAAGAGATATTGTTACATGTATGCAGTCTTAAACGGCTCGGTTGAGTATTTTTAATTTTCTTTGTTTTTTAGTATCATAATCCATGTAATTTGGTTCAGACTATGCTGTACAGATCAGCGTACGCATCTTGTGCTTAAGTTTAGCTTGTTCTCTTCAAATAAATTAATCACAAGTTTTAGATACTTTGAGAACTCCTAGACTACTTCTATGAATACTAGTAATGTCTATATTATTTCCATGTCTTCTGTAACTTAATGCAGAACAATGACTTAGCTAAAGCTCTCAAAATGGGCTAAACTGGGGAAGATTATTGGGACTTAAGGATTATGTTTTTCAGTGGAATTACATATAGTAATTGGCAATAGTTTGAAAGTTGATGAGTACCCTTGTGGATCTTATTTGCTTCAAGGATGAATCTAGCTGCCTTTCAAGCGACTCGAGCTCTTTGCTGCTCAGAGGGCCAAGATCTTCTCCCATAAGGTTCCTAACAAGGTCACAGTTAAAAACACTCTTAGTCACTCTGTATCAACAATATTTAAAGATAGAAATAAAATAGAGCATAATCATTACCTCTGGGATCGTTGTAATGCTTCATAACGTGCCTTCAGCTTCAAATATTCCTGTTGACTGCTTAACTCCTATACTCATGGTTGCCACATTTAAATTAGAGAAATAAGCACTTAAGGCATTTCTTACAGTAAGTACTTAACACACATGAATACTCACACAACAAAAAAAATAAAATTGAGGAGTCCAATTAACATATGTTTATTTTTTGACATGTTAAGTTAAAAATTGTAAAAGGAGTAGTAATACACTGACCACTCATGTGACAAACCCTCCCTTCTATCACCCCCAGCTCACATGTTTAGTGGAAGAGAGGCATAGGGAATGATAGAAGGGAAGGAAAATAAAAAATAAAAAAATGTCACATGGGGTGGTATATGGGTGGTATGGGAAAATATGGGCGTAAATCGATATCAGTCAGATACCACCTCATGTGGTATTTATTTATTTCCGTTCCCTTATATCATTTCCTTTATCTTTCTTCCACCAAACATGTAGTTACTAGTGTATAGAACCGAGGGTTTGTCACGTGGAATGATCAATGTATCACTATTCATTGTACAAATAGTATATCATTTTTTAAAGTTTAAGTTTTGATTTGGTTTTTATTTAAATAATACATATGAAAAGATAAACGATAGAAGATAAAAACATCATTTTTAAATAAATTTGTTTCCTATTTAATTAATGAAAACAAATTAACTAAAAATGAAAAGAAAACATTAAACAAATCAGATAAAAAGCCTTTTTGCATTTTAATATTGTTTCTTTCTATATAAACAATAAAGTAAATTGGTTGTAATTTATATTATGATGGTAGACTATAGGCCGTTCAAATTGCAGTTCAGCAAATCAAATTCAATTATTTCATAGAACATAATGAATTATCTATTGGAGTTTTCATAGTTGTATTATTTGTTTTCATAGTTGTTCATCTTCTTACGTGCCAATTGGTTATATTAACAAAAAAATAACAAGCCAAATTGTCCAAAACGTAACACGGCATATAAGAAAAATATCAAAATTAGTCAAAACAAAAGAATTTGACTATAAAATAGTCAAGTTTTTTAGTCAATATAAAAGGACAATTAACATAATGATTTTATATAAGATCAGACATTTTCCATGAAAGGTATATTACCAAGGCTTCTCGTGCAGACACATTAGTCTCAGGCGCACCATAGTTGCATTTCTGGTACCTCTCTAGCGTTTTCAGCATGCTGCAGCACATTGACAAGATAAATAACTTGTATAAATTACATCTATATATCAAATATAAAGAATTATAAAATATAAATTATTGAGGACAAATTAAACCCTCTCTTAAAACATAATTAAGTTTTCCTTATGCCTAACACCAAATTAATATGTAAAAAAAGCATCAAATTAATTAAGGACAAAAAAAGAATAAGAGGCAATAACAAATTAACAAGGAAATTGCATAAAAAACAATTAACAAGGAAATGCTCATAAATTTTCCATGCAACAAATTGGGACAACTTAAGGTGTTTGTGTTTGATTCAGGAAGTAAAAATTGATTCCAAGTCATAGACTTGAAAGTGATGTTTTTTAATCTTTAAATACATTCATGTTACTTATGTTTGATGGTAAAATTTATTTGTAGATGCAAAAATTTCAAATTCTATCTTCAAATTAGAATAATTTCTAAAAATACTAGTGAGCATCGATGGAAAATAATAATGTATATTTTCCTTGACAAAAATATTTCCTCTCAAAACAAAATAATATAAAATATTGGGTTTGTCTAACATGTGCAATATTGTACATGTTAAGATATCTAAAAGTGGTAATTTTTTATTGAAAACAATAATTATTTATTAAAAAACTACATATTTAATATAAAATGTACAAGTTCCAAGTCAAAGTTACCACATTAAACTTTTTAACATGTGCAAATTTGCAAATGATAGAAAAACCCTAAAATATTTGCTTGACAGAAATTAGCAAACGAAAAATTAAAGATTCTTTGTCAAAAAAGAAAAGTAAAAGATATTTGCAAAATTATGTTTTAGGGCTATATTCAAATGACATCAAATCAAACTCAATCTCTTGACCAGATAGAAATTCATCAGGTAAAAGATTTCATATTCCACAGAAATAAGCAGAGTCTCAAAATATTTACAATAACATCACAGTGTATATACATAATTTACCCATAAATCATTAATAATCAACACATATTTTACCTGGTGAATCATGAAGTTAAAACCACCTAAGAGAGTAAAAAAACCATTGGGATGTTTGTGTGTATGTGGTAAGATTTAGACCATTTATGAGGAGTGTCACTTTTTAATCCATGAGAAAAAACATGTACCAGAATTTTTTGCACAACCAGATCTAAAAAAAAGGATCATAGTTGTTTCATGTGATTGAAAAACATTTATTGATAGAAGAGGTGATTGAGGTCATTCATGTTATTATCCACTCCAAGAGTGATGGAAAAGACTATTCTGAATTCTAATTTAACAAAAAATCACTATCATGAAACAATGAATTGAAAGAAGGAAAAAAAAAATAGTACAAGAAATTATTAAGAAAATTGACAACACCATATTGCTCTTTGGACATAAAAGATAATGGAATTTGGATCCAAGACAAGTCCCATGAAATTCAAGGGTATTTGTGTTTCACCAAAAAAGGGGAATATATATTATTATAAATTAAAAAACTAATAATATAGAATACAAAAATTGAAAAAGTTAAAGTTGGAGAAAAACCCTAGGTTCAGAGAAGTATAGCTTATAGTTTACATTGTTTAAGTGATTTTTGAACAATGAACCAGAAAAGCAAACTAGCTATTAACACTGAAAATGGAAGAAAAAATTGATTATACACTTAATTTACACTGAAAAGAGGCCTGACTATAGACACAAAAATTGCTTTTGGAAAAGGCTTTTGAACCAGATCTGTTTCAAACGCTGGTGAAGCGAAAATATGGTAATTTCAGAGGCTGAGTTTAGACCTAAAAGAGGGAAAGAAAAAAAGAAAGAGAAAGTAACAGAAGAAATAAAAATAAAATAGATTAAATACAATACAACAGTGATTTTTTTTAATACATATTTATTTGTTTATTGAATTTCCAGTTGCAGATCTAACATGAATACAATTGCAGAAACACTCAAACTTCTATAAACGCCGAGACATTCACAGAAACGGAAAAAACTCAAACAGTGAAAATTAAAAATCAACTTTATTCATTTTTTCACAAATAAATTAATATAATATTAAAATTTCCTCTTCCCATCTCATATATGAAAAAAGCAAAAATCGAAAGGAGTGAAGATCTTTGAAAAAATAAAAAGAAAGAGAGATTTTAGTTATTGTTGTAGCATAGCATATATATATATAAGATAAGATACCTTGAACTGCTACAAAACTCATAGAGTTTTCCTCTATTGGAGAAGATGATAAGAGCAACTTCAGCATCACAAAGAACGGAAAGTTCATAAGCTTTTTTCAAAAGACCGTTCCTTCGTTTAGCGAAGGTAACTTGTCTGTTGATTTTGTTCTCAATTCTCTTCAACTCAACTCTTCCTCTTCCCATTATTTTTCTTGTTCCTATGTATGTTTCTGTTGTAGTTAGTTGTAATGAATTATGATATTTATATACTCAAAAAAAGAAGAGTGAAATTGTGTTATTGTTAGTAGTTTCTTAGCTTAAGATTCCGAGCAAAACCATCTTTATCAAGCCCTAATGTAATGTGAAACTAGGAAATCAAATGCGTCTTTGTTTTTTGTTTTTAGTTTTCTCTCTCTACCTGTCTTTTTCTTGCTGCTGTGTTGTGGTTAACACACTGCTAACTCAATGACAATGACATTGCTAATCTAAAATTTTTAAATTACAAAAATATATATAGGACTATGTTTTGTTTTCTATTCTCACTGGGTAAGATAGTTTTCTGCTACACGTAAAGGGTAGTGTACTGCCTAATCTTAAAAGTTACACTCAAATTTTATTCTGGTTTTTAATCATATAATGATGTAGATTATCAATTTCATTTTTCTTATGAAACTGTGGTTATCCATGCTTATGAAAAACTTGGGATCGGATGGGATTTGTCACTTTGATTTCAGTTTTGTGGAACAAAAATCAAAATTGATTTTAGAGATGTAGAATTAACTTTACATCTAATAATTATTTTGATATAAGTTAAAATTTGTAGTTTTTTATTTCAAATAACTTTTTTTTTTTTTAAGGTGGGCCATTACATATTTACATATTTGTAGTTTGATTGAATATTGGTATACTCTAAGAAAAAATTATTTACATTTTAATTAGGCTAAATTACACCGAGGTCCTTTAAGTTTGAGGTTTGTAACATATTGGTTCTTTGAGTTATTTTGATAACACATAAATCATTTAAGTTTGCGGTTTGTAACAGATTAGTCCTTTAAATTATTTTGGTCACACATAAGTCCTTTAAATTTGTAAACGTTTTCAATTTGGTCCTTCTGTTAACCAAAACGGTGATGTGGTAGAAGGACTAAATTTAAAACATTTGCAAACTTAAAAGGACTTATGTGTGACCAAAATAACTTAAAGGACCAATATGTTACAAACCCCATACTTAAAGGATTTATGTGTGACCAAAATAACTTAAAGGACCAATCTGTTACAAACCTCAAACTTAAAGGACCTCTTGTGTAATTTAACCTTTTAATTAATATAAACTCATTTGGTTTGGTCTGGTACTGTTTGTTTGAGATTATAGAGTATATTTTTCTGAAGGTCTTAACTTTGATTCTTTTCGTGTCAATTTCAATGGATTAGTTTGCTTTCTTAAAAAAAACAATAAAAATACTAAAATATAAGATGACATTAATTGATAAATACATATCTAACTTTAGAGTATGCTCATCTCAAAGTGTTTGATTCTCCCTAATATAAATTTTAATGTGTTAGTTTAACTTCTTAAAAAAAACATAACAAAATTTAGGTATCGAAATGGTCACTTATTTTTTTTATTACAAAGAGGACCGAAGTCCAACTCAAATGTTCACTTAGCTTAATAATGATGTGTTGATACTTTTTGAAAATTTAAAGAATAAATGGGGGTGAGGTAATTACGAAGAAAAGAAGGAACATAACATACAAGACCAGTGTGACAAACGAAAAAGTTAGAGCGACTGATTTACGCCTGAGCAATTTCAAGTTTGTATAATCATGTGACCAAACTTCAAACAAGGTCTCTCGACTCTTGTTTTGTAGTTGGAGTTCTTAAGTTGTTACCTTTTCTTTTTACATAAATACTCCTGGTCAGGTTCAGTAATTCAACCAAAATATCCAAATTTTGTTGCGAGTTGTGATTCGAGCTCGATTGACCAGATATGGCCAAATGGTCATTTTATATGTTAGTAGAATTCTCGTTTCTCAATTTGTTTTTTGTACAGCTCATTTCTCAATCTTTGTGTGGCATAAGGGTAAAAATTAGCTTCTATAAGAATATATTTACATTGACTGTTCAACTCATTTACTTTTAACTTTTAACCATTTGATTTTTTATAAGTAAAAAAATCCATTTGGAAAAATTTGGACAAAATATTTCAACTTTTGTTGATCAAAATTTCTTTTATAAATATGATTTGAGGAGTTCTATCATTTAAATATATTGTGAAGATGTTATGAATGCTTTTAAGTTCGATTAAAAAAAACTTTAATTTTCACGATGCATTTGTAAAAATAAAAATAAAAATTCACTGTCTTTTTTTTTTAGGAAAAAATCCACTATTCCTATGAAGGAACATTTACCTAAGACTGACCTTGCTTGTGTAACAAATTCAGAAGAATTCTTAAAACGGTTTGAGATCATGGTATGCTTCATATGAGGAGGGAAAAACGTACCCCTATGAACAAGACATGTTATTACCTTTCCTGCCAAATCATGCGCTTCGATATTGTAGAATTTGATGCCATAGTTTATGGAAAATTTTGAAAACCATGATGACTACAATTCATGGGATATGCCAAATTGGTGTTTACTCATAAGCTTACAAGCATGAAAACCAAAAGCAATTAATTAAAATGACAACTCTTTCAGCTTGAAGTAAGAAATAATTAACTTTATTAGTTAAAACTGTTATAAATTGTTAATATCAAACAAAGAACCGATATAGTATATCATTTTATGTATGAGAACAAAAACCGAATATTATATTGATCCTTAGACTAGTGTTTAGTATATCATCAGTTTTACAGTTCTTCCAATTTTGTTAATATAATGTTTTAGTACAATTCTACAATTAATGGAATGATCAACTAAAAAAGTTAAATTTAAACTTAACTAAAAGCAATATTGTCTTAAACTTAATCTTCAAATACTGTTTTTAAGAATTAACCTATTTGAACTATCTTTATCTTTAATTTAAGGAATAAATATTTTGGAAACGCCGCATGTAAATGTGTATTCTCTCCACTAGTTAGAATAGTTTCGTTTTGATTAGATACCAAAACTAGGATAAAGTAGAATTGAATGTATAAGATGTAAGAACCAATTTAGTTCGAGTATCTTATATCTTAAGTTTTGATGATAACGAAACAAGCAAACAAAATAACATCATTTGATTCGATGTTTTACGCGGAGAGGAATAATTTATCTATTAATGTGTGTTCAAGTGTGCAAGATATTGAAAGCACATCACTCGTTAGAGTATGAACACAAAGCAAAAGATTTCCAAGCTCAAGAGAAGTTTATCAAGCAAAACAAGCATATCCTCTAGGTCAACACAAAATCAACAAGAGCGTAAAAAATCATATGAGCCTAAGCATCATTCCAAAAATCAGCACGGGAGGAAATAAACTAAATCGTCTAAATAAGACGATCCTCTGAATTGCCAAATTCAACAACGCAGATAATCATATGGCCTCAACAATCCTCTGGATGACACTAAGCAATAAAGATCAATTCTTCGTCTGGAGCGTATTAAAGATCAAATCCCAAAACACACATTGTTCATCATCTGAACAATCTTCTAAAAGTACATTGAAGCGAATCTATAAACAACCCTTCGTCGTAAAGAGTTCACTAACAAAGACAATTGTAAAAAAGTACAGCGTCATAAATCTCATCCAACCACTCTTTTAGTTTCCGATTTTGTCTTATTATTCAACGTCCATTTCTGAACATGAGCATTCTCTTTGAATTAAAAAGAGCAACTATTCAAAACTTGGATGTTGTCGGATCTACTCTCTTCGGCCATGCTATCAAAGCTCCAAAGAAGAAGCAATACCAATGTAGGGGTTCACAACACCACACTTAAAAGAAAAAAGGCAATGTTCTTATCAATAGAAAATCAAGAAAAAGATAAGAACATGAAAGTGAGAAAAACACAAGAAAGAGAGATTTAAATTGTGTTGGTCTCTTTTATCTTTGCATTTGGATCTCTTTTCAGTGATTATACGAAATACTGAAAGATAAATGAATATTGTTGTAAGTTTGTTTGCATATTCATATTTTAATTTTTAGTGATTTTGAACTTGGGATGAATATCATTTATTTTTAGTCCCTAAACCGTCACCCCTACTTCAATTTAGTTTTAAACTTTGTAAATATAATACTGAGTCCCTACTAATATACACACACATATAAATTTAGTCTTTTCCATCAAGACCTTACAGACTAAGACAAAGTTTCATGTAGTTTAATAGATTAAATTGATAATTTCATATAGTTTAGAGACTAATTATTATATATGTATAATTTATGACTAAATTAGATTTTTTTAATTTTATTTTTCTATTGATATGGTGGCCAACACATACTCAAATAAACATAGAGGGGGTAAATATGGCCGCCGTGTCCGAACCTAGGATTCCACATAAAATATTTTTACAACCAAACCACTAGCTTGTAACAACGAGGATACCCTAGAAAGATGATAGTAGTTTAGTGACTAAATTGATGAATTACTCTATAAGTAACCATGCACCCTGTTGAACCCTATCACTCCATCGACAAAGCTATACCCACCGGAAATTATATTAAAATATACTTCCTACGTCCCTAAATACATGTCGGAGTTTGATTATGTGCACTATTTACATAACCTGATTTGATCATGGGTTTTTTTTTTGGTCAGATAGCCTAGTGGCTAGAATTCACCTTATAAGGTGAATAAGTGGGGTCCGGGGTTCGAACCCCAGCCCCTTGATATAATAATGCATTGTCCTACCAATTGAGCTAAGCTAACGGAACTGATCATGGGTTTTTACTAATGTATAAAGACAAATGTTAGTGTATAAAATGTTGTTCGATTTGTATCAATGAATATTTTCAAAGTATCAATACTTTATGATTTTTTAATATACAAAATTAAAGATATTAATGATTAAAGTTGTACATTAACATTTGTAAAGCGATCAACTACAATATATATTTTAGAACAGATGGACTATTGTGGAGAGTACAGGCAAAAATTAGTATATGCAACGATAAAATTTAAGTCTATAATTATTATTCTCTTTTGTCTCAAAATGATCATCTGGTCTTTAAATATTACCCTCACCACTTTTGATTTATACTTTTAAATCAATTTATGTGTATTATTCAAAATTTGATTTTTTAGAATTTTTTAGCAATGAATGAATTAAATATAAATTTATATTTTTGGCGCTCAAAAATTCATATTTGATTCATACTTTGTTATAAAAAATAATTTTTTGAGAGAAATTCTTATAATATTTTAAGTATTCCTAAAAAACTCATTTAAAGTCCTCGTGAGTTTGGCTCAGTTGGTAAGGACAATGCATAATATATGCAAGGTCCAGGGTTTGAACCTTGGACACCACCAAAAAAAAAAACTCATTTAAAAATACTGAGCTAAGCTTGGTACACATGACCTGAACTAAAAGCAAGACCAAAAATGGTGACGGGTAATATTTGAAGGACCAAAAATTGAAGAATTTTTTAAGAGGTTAAAAAAGAAATTTGAAAATTTTACTGAGACAAAAAATATCTTTAACTCCAAAATCAGTTGTATACTAAGTTCTAAAACTTTTACAAGAATAGGATATCCAAAAGCTTCATTCCTATAAATACAGATTATAATATTGTCCAACTCATATTTAATCCCCAAGAAAAGCATATGCATCTAACGACCAATAATCTGTCCTTGCACATTCTCTTCATTTACCTTCATTCATGCTAGCTCCTTAGGAAGTTGGGGAAAAAAAGTTACAACTTGGATTGTGCCATTTTTGTATCTCATATATGTACTCCATCGTACACCTCAAAAGGAAGAATGGAAAAAGAAAATAAACTCATAATGTGAAAATTATAGGAATGTTGATGATGTTGTATTGAGAATGAACAATCTGAACTCAAATATACCGATTAAATCTAAGATGCAAAAACATCGTATACAGGGACCCATTACACAATGCTACATTATGTGCACGAAGCAAGATGAAGACTATATGGTTCCTCTTTGTATGATATAAGTTGGGGGGAAACTGTGATGTGGTCCTATGTTACATGGAAAACTGGTTGGTGTGGACCATTTGAATTGACAAATCAACTGGGTATTGGCTTCACATAAAAAGTTACATCTCTTCTTTGATGATTGAAACTCCCATGTCTCTCTCTTTCCACTTCTTGAAAGTGAGAGCCAATTAAAGACACTTCTTAACTAGTGACGAACCGTATATGTTCAGATCCTTTTGTTCACAACATTAAATAACCTGCAGAATACGTACTATATGTAATGCATATTGGCTAGTTAAAATAAAATGAGAAAGTGTGAAAGATTAATATCATGCGGAGAACACTCAACCAAATATAAGAAATTATGGGTATTCGTAGAAAACATTTAAAATTATAAACAACTAATAACCAAATAAAAATTGTTGCGGGGGCAGCTGCCCCAGGAGCCATGACTTGGATCCATGCTGGCGTGACATTATATCTTAATCAACTCTTTGGATAACTTTTGGTGTTGGTAAATTATGAAGCTTGCGTTGATATGACATAGTCCAGTGAAGTTTGGATGCTTTAATTAATACCCAAGTATTATGATTTGGTGTATTATTAAAAGTTGTGGATTTGGCTTTGAAGATTAAGGAGAGTGTATTGGATTGAGATTTCAAGGGATTTTAAAAGATTTTTTTGATTATAGAAAAATCTTGTGGTATTTAATTAAGATTTTTATAAAATATAAATAAATCTTGTGGTATTCAATTAAGACAATTATAACTTTTTTTTCAATGCAACGAAATCTGTTGGTATTCAATTATGATTTCTCACAACTTATAGAATGTCCTTCGGTATTCAAAAATTGATAGATTTTGATGGATTCTTTTATGGAATGGATTTTGTGAGACTTTTTGATTAAAAATGTGAACAAAATGCTCATTCAACAAACTCATACAAATTTGTGAGACTTTTGTGAGACTCTCACAATTTTCTTTTCCCTGTTGTCCAACGAGATTCATTTTTCCAACTAGTTCCAGATATTGTGAATTCATTTAACATGTCTTGCTTTTATCTATGCCATCATACTTCTTTCTCTCTGACTGTACCTGTTTTTGCATTACTTGTCAATTGTCATCAGAGGTTATATATCTTGGTTGTGTGATAGAAGAACCAATGTGAAGCTTTTATGCCTTAGAGATGATTTTAAAATCTTGTTATTTGTGTATACTACGTCCATTTATAAAGAGATATGCAAGGAAAATGAATGATGGAATATTGCATAGGGTTTAGTATAAAAAGTCATCTAATTTGTTTTAGGGTTTAGTATAAAAAGTCATCTAATTTGTTTTATATTTTTCATCTTTTGACGTTCATTTATTGCAGTTTCAAAGTGCGCAGAAAATATTTTATAAAACCATGGTGTAATATTTTATAAAATCTTTTGGCATTTATTGCAGTTTCAAAGTGCACATAAAATATTTCATCTTTTGAATATCATGGTGGTAATACACAGTGTTGGAAAAACTAAAAAACATCTCATAAGCATCTTAAAAAAAACACAATTAGCTTGTTGATATAAATCTTTTGAAAATTTTAAAATCTTATAAAATCTTAGGATATAAATCCCTTGAAATCCAAATTACAAATCTTGAGAATCTTTTAAAATCTTAAAAGTCATTAAAATCTAACATAGTCTTTTAAAATCCAAAATCTTATAAAATCTTAGGATATAATT
>Ga0315914_1000542_pt1 | contig 48635 bp, 36 predicted proteins | sample MpolenodulesMG_FD_203920 | JGI IMG/M metagenome (GOLD analysis project Ga0315914, IMG submission 203920) | Medicago polymorpha root nodule microbial communities from Los Angeles, California, United States - elongated nodules | ecosystem: Host-associated > Plants > Roots > Nodule | place: USA...
TCAATTCGTCCACATTCCACCGCATATTTTATCGTCAAAACTTTATGTCATAACCCACCTTTGTCAACAAGTAATCATGAGCTCCACTTTCCCAACAACTTCATATTAGATTTCCTAACTCTCTGCACTCCTAATTCCTTCTTAGAACACACATTTTCTCCAATGGATTCAATTAATTGTGTGAGCAACCCCACTCCCTAAAAAAAACATTCAAAAAGGGATTCAATCAGAGAAATGATACATTTGGGAGCCTTGAAGAATGAAAGAAAGTAAATTAAAAGTTAAGACAAGAAATATTTAATCATAACAAGATGACCACCCATGGACAAATTTTCGCCCTTCCAACTAGATAATTGTTTCTACACAAACCAAAGGATTACCATCAATCGGGAAACCTTAATAACCAAAAGAAACCCGACCAACCTTGCAATTTAAAACCAAGATAGATTCTAATAACCAAGACTCATCAATATTAACACTGACCAAGAGGCTTTTGTGATATTTCACTTTTAATATGATATAATTTCAAAACGAATCAAGTTTGTCTTCAAAGCTTGGATATTTCCCCAAGTTTTCTTACCCAAGTTTTTATATTGTGATTAATTCTATGTTTATCAGCAGAAAGACTAACATGTATTGCACTAACGCATGTAAAAATACGGGCACGTATTGTGCTAACACATGTAAATTATAAACACTATTTATATGAAATTTTGATTTTGATTAAAATTATAAGTATAGATATTTGTGACTTTTAAATCGTAACAAATCCAATAAATCATTTTACATTTTTCAATGATACCAATAATAAAGCAAATATAATATATATTTTTATCTTTTTTAATAACGCGGACAATATAACATTAGTATAGGAAAATTAGTTAAGGGTAGAATTGAAATAATAAATAAACCGGTCAAAGTTTATTATTCCTTTTATTATATACTATTGGAAAGATGGGGATTAACGTGTCTGTCTACCCATTTTTTACTCCGCCGCTTAATCGTATGTAGAAAGATATAACAATTAATTATTATTTTTTTGAAAAGTAAGATTAAAATAAAGTTTTTCTTATTATACTGTATAATATACTATCTATTTTTAATTCGACTTTATTTAACTCCTATTTTAATGAGATTTAACTATTTTTTTAATTAATAATTTAAATAATATTATAAATGGATAAAATAGTAAATAAAATACTTTAAATAAAGGGTAAAATTGGAAAGAGAAAAAATCAGCTCAGATTAACGTATTTTTTTTATATATAATATAGATTTTACTACACCTGGTTATAATTTTTTTGAAAATACAACAATCAAATTAAAGAATTTAATTTGTATACATTAATATTGTAAAACTTTTCTACACATGTGCGCAGTCAAATAATGCCACTTTTTTTAAGACATTTTAAGAACTAGCCTATAAAAATTACACTTTCATTTTATTTGATTGAATCTATGTGTAAAAAAAAAATACATCGTCAATCCATATAAATTTATGTTTGAATTTAATTTCAAATTTTAGTACCAGAAAACTCTCTAAAATCACATCATAATGCTACTTTAAATCCAAAGTTTTAAATGGTGTAATTTTATTTTTTTTAATATGCATCTAACCAAATCACATCATTTAATTCATAAAATGTCTTATTACAATTCGGTTCATAAAAGGACCAGAAAATATAGGCCGGTTTAAAATGTCGATTTTTGTTTGGTTTGGTACGTAGTCAACAAAACGGTTAACTGAACCATAAACTCTTATTTGGTTCGATTCGTCCTAAACCACTAACAGTTTGGTCAAGTTTTCTTGAACCGTTGGGATGGATCGATTTGATTTTCTTCAAAAATTGAACCATGCTCAGGCCTACTTTTCATATAATGAACGTTTTCAAAGTCAACAAACGTATTCCTCTCTTCGATCTCAATTATAAGAAAAAATTATTTTTTAGATTTAAAGAATAACTAATATATTTGGTCTATAATATAGACCAAATACATCAACTCTTCAAGGAACCTAAAATGTAAAATTTTGATTGTAATTAAGACTGGATAGGGTATTAAGTATGGACTGACCCTCAATGGAAGCCAATTGATTTAAAGAGACGCATTTGACGAGACTACATTTCAATCAATTAACAAGGACTTCAACAAGAATTTGGTAGACAACATTACACATAAGAGAAGTGTTATGTATACTTTATTTCTAACGGTGTTCAACACATATCTTCTTATTGGATGAAACTCTTGTGGTTCTCACACATTAGAAATTGTTCCCACATAAAGTGGTGAGATACACATAAATTTTCCTCGATAAAAGAATGAATGTTAATGTTAAAAGAGTTTTAAAACAAATGACGCTCATAGCATTTCTCTCGCACACAGAAATATAGGTGCCGTGTTCTTCATCGTTTGTTGATTCTCACCCTAGGTAGCAGCACTATGTTTGTATCACTAAAATTTGGTGCAAGGATGTCATGCTCTAGCCAAACACGTCATAGCCACAACATGAGTCCAAAAAATTATGATAAAATGTCATACAATCTACCACGGTGATTTGTTAGGATGCATTTCATTGGTGACTTGTTTGACCTCTTTGACAAAAGGTGATTAAAAGGAACCCAGTTATTTTTTTTCTACTAATACTTAAAGTCCGTTGCATCCACGATAAACTGAACCTCACTAAACAAAAGAATAATAATTACACACGATACCCACTCAAACACCAAAAAAGCATAATCTTTGAATTCATACATGATATATCTATTTTGATTTCCCTATCAAGTTTATTAAATAATAATCATATTCGGCTATAAATTCAAGTTCTTGATAAACATAGTATGATCGTATGATTTAAGTCCATAGGTTCCTTTAGTGCTTCATGAAATTCATGGCAAAATTTGAGCTCTCTAGGCACATGCCACTTGTGTCTTTGATTGTGCTTGTTTTATGTACTACACCCCCAATATTTGCTTCAACACATTGTGATTTTCCTGCCATATTTAGCTTTGGTGCTTCAAACGTTGATACTGGTGGTTTGGCTGCTGCTTTTCGAGCACCACCTTCTCCATATGGAGAGACTTATTTTCATAGATCAACTGGAAGATTTTCTGATGGCCGAATCATTCTTGATTTCATAGGTAATACCGGCCATTTTTTTCTCTTATTTCATTCTCTATTAGCATATCTAAGGCTTTATTTATTTTTTGAGGGAATCTAAGGCTTTATTTTTGTTAATCACTTTTGAAAAGTGATCAATGACGCAGGATGTTAACTTGGCAATTTCGATTCAAATAAATATTGTATATAAGCATTTTTGTTATCAATATTTAATGGCTAGAATTCACCTATCTTAAAAGGTTAATAAGTGCGGTGTTTGAGATTCAAACTCTAACTCATACATGTGATAATAAATTGTCCCTAGGTCGTTCTCGTGAACTTAGCTTAGTTGGTAGGAACAATGCATAATATATGCAAAGTATGAGGTTCAAACTCCGACCACCACCAAAAGAAATTGTCTCTAAGTCACGCGACTATATATATAACCAATTTATTATATTTATAGCATTTTTAATTTATTTTTCTCAAAGTAGACCTCTCAAGTACTTAGAAGATCCAAACTCCCAAAGAATACATACCGATAACAAACTTCAACACATCATACATAGTTTATCGTAGCTCATAGAGTTTTATATCAGTGGAAAGATTCTATATTTTAAAACGAAAATTCAATTTAATATTATAATTTTGTTATTTCAGCGGAAAGCTTTGGACTTCCCTATCTGAGCCCATATCTTAATTCTCTTGGGTCTAACTTCACACATGGTGCAAACTTCGCAACAGGAGGTTCAACAATCAATATCCCTAAAAGTATTCTGCCTAATGGAATACTCAGTCCATTTTCTCTTCAAATTCAATACATTCAATTCAAAGATTTCATATCAAAAACAAAACTCATTAGGGATCAAGGTAAATTAAAATATATTTTCCATTGTTTTATGATATCTTTTAATTTGGTGGTTCTAAGTTTAATTAAGAATAAACATTTGCCTCTTTTTCTTTCTTCATTTCAAAATTTTCTTTATAGGAGGTGTTTTTGCAACATTGATACCCAAAGAAGATTATTTCTCCAAAGCCTTATACATATTTGACATTGGTCAAAATGATCTCACTATTGGTTTTTTTGGTAACAAGACTATACAACAAGTGAATGCTACTGTACCAGATATAGTAAACAATTACATAGAGAATATCAAGGTATTTGAATACCCTTATTTGGTAAATTTATCTACAATTACATTATCACATTAGTTCTTTTTTTAGAGGACAATAAAATTAGTTCTTGAATAATAAAAATCATAATATGTTACTAGTGAAAAGACGGGCACTCACGTGTCTGTCTTTCCGCTCTTTTTATTGCATAGGGTATGCAAATATTGTGAGTCGTTTCTAGAATTAGATGTCATTTTCAAGTGTTGGTCTATCGTTAGCCACTCATGAAAACGAGACATTGTAGAACTTTTCCTATAATAGATTCTCATGATATTGATTTCATTATCCTATCCTATGTTTATAATATGTTGATTTCTCAATTTCTTGTACTAAACTGATGAAACAAAACTTGCTGGTGATCTAGAATATATACAATTTAGGGGCAAGATCATTTTGGATACACAGCACAGGACCAAAGGGTTGTGCTCCTGTAATTTTGGCTAATTTTCCATCTGCAATAAAGGATAGTTATGGTTGTGCAAAGCAATACAATGAAGTATCTCAATATTTTAATTTAAAGTTGAAGGAAGCCCTAGCTCAACTTCGTAGTGATCTTCCTCTTGCTGCAATCACATATGTTGATATCTACTCTCCTAAGTACTCTCTTTTTACAAACCCGGAAAAATATGGTGAGCCAAATCAATAATACATCATTTTTAATTTAGTGTTTGTTTTGATTGACGGTGAGTTTGACATAATCACAGTGACGCTGTAATTTGAAGCTTTAAAATATATATATATTTTTTATAATGAGAGTGTCACCGCAATTCTAAAAGTACGTATAATAATTGATGTATCATTATTTTCTTTTGAAAGTTTCATTAATATGTAGGATTTGAACTTCCATATGTGGCATGTTGTGGCTATGGAGGAGAGTATAACATTGGTGCTGGCTGTGGAGCAAACATAAACATAAATGGTACAGAAACTGTTGCAGGTTCGTGTAAAAATCCATCTACTAGAATCACATGGGATGGTACGCATTACACAGAGACAGCTAACAAGATTGTCTTTGCTCAAATCTCTACTGGAGCTTTCAACGATCCTCCCATTTCTCTAGATAGGGCATGTTATAGAAAATGATCACTTAATGTTAACGGTTGTATATAGTATAAAATAAGGTGAACCTTTTGTCAAAAAAATAAATAAGGTTAACCTTTTTATCAATGTAAATAAAAATATGTGTGTTTAATCGCTGTAAAAAATCTAATAAAATTCTTTGTATTATAGATAGAGCACTGTTGTATATATTTTTTGAGAAATGCTAGCAACACACCTTCTAACACACACTTTTCAACATACTCTCTTTGATTGGTTAAAATTCACATGGGACCCACAAAAAGTATATAGGACTCACATGATTTGGTGGGACCCATGTGAATTTTAATCAATCAAAGGAAGTGTGTTGAAAAGTGTGTGTTAGAAGGTGAGTTGCTAGCATTCCTCATTTTTTTTTTTGTTGAAGAAATCAAAATGGAATATATTAATGCCTCAAAGCTATCCCTCCAGCACAAAGTGTGCTGGAGAAATAGACAGCAATTACATCAATGTTCAACAGACAAAAAGATAGCCAGTATGACAGTTAACCATTACCCAAACAATAAAAAGGATTCTGGCTCCAATCATGGAATTTATAATGAAATGAAACAGAATTAACTTTAAACCACGAGAAGGAAAGAAACTTGATATTTTCTAAAAGTTGAAGCGGAATGCTTTCTTTTGCACGAAATATTCTTGCATTCCTTTCCTTCCAAATTGAACAAATGCTTGCAAACCATAACAAATGCATAAAAGAGCATCTGGAATTAACAAAACCTGAAGAAATACAAAACTGAAGATAATGATCCGAGATGGTTAAGGGGTTTACTGAAGAAACACCTAACCAAAGACGAACAAGGTGCCAAACCTGACCAAACACCACAATGTAAAAATAGGTGATCCGTCGATTCTACCATCCCACATCCAAAAACACACAACTAAGCATCTTCCTGAATGATACTCCTTCGAAATAAGCTGTCTTTCGTAGGCAACCTATCTCGAAACAGACGCCTAGCAAATACCGATACCTTAAGCGATTTGCGGCAACCTTTTTGTGTCTAGATTCTAGTGCTAAACACTTCATTTTAATTACAGACATTCTTGAAAATAATAATCCTCATTTCATTAAGTTCACCTTAGAATATTGGAGTTGCACGTAGGAGGGAAAACTATTTCCTATTCAAGGCATATCGGTAGTTAAACATTGGTACCTCTTCAATCAAGCTTCGAAAATGGTATATCACGCCGTGAAAGTCTAGCTCCTTCTATTAGACTCAACTCATGTTGGTAGTGATGGTTTAACATTAATTTATTTCTTATTGTTTTGAAAACCCTATTATTTGATGCATGAATTTCAAAATTTCTTGAGTTTTTCTCTTCTTTTTGATGTAAAAAAACAAGAAGCTCAATAGATACATCCAAATAACTATTTAGCCTATGAAGCGTATAACTTCAGAAGTTCTTCCTGGAAAGTCTTTCTGACGGCCTCTCTCTTGAGCTTGAGAGCAGCAGTGACTAAGCCAGACTCAGGTGTCCATGGATCAGAAAGCAATTTAATTTTTGCTGGAATCTCAAATTTCTCCAAACGAGCTTTCTTTGCTTCCTGCAAATATTTCATAAACTTCAAATTAATATTCATCACTGCAATAATTAAGGGAACAAACACATTGCAGGTTAATTGAGCTTTTAAGAGCAGCTCCAAAGACAGTATTTAGAGAGTCCTTAAGTTCAAAATACGCGTTCTTAACAAATTCCACTGTTGAAGAAGATTTGACGTGGGTGACAACTTACAAGTATGATTGCTTATTGAAGCAATCATACACGTAGGATCCATCATGGGTTCTTAACTCTTAAGGGTAGGACTATTGGACCAAAAAACTAATGAGTTATTTGGAGTCCATGTTAGCCATCCATGACGGTTTGTACCATACTACCATCTAAGTTTGAACTTTGAAGTAATTCATATTTCAAATTTTACTCTTATTCAAAAAACCTATGATAATTTTAGATGTTATTCTGATGTTGATAATTGGCTTTATAGCACCCAAAGCGTAAAAAACTTGCTCCATACTTTGATGTTGATTTAGCAAATGTATATATATTCTAATAACTGAATTTAATTTCTAAAACAATACCACTATGTTGTTAGAGGATTTTGATATGAAGGCATACCTTTACTAGTGATGCATGCACCTCCTTGATGCTTTCTTCTTTAGAGCAGAGTTCTGAAAAACCTGAATAGGGAATTCCTTGATTTGAAGCCCATTCTTCCAATGTGGACTGAGAAGCCACAACAAGTGCCACACAGTAACTATGGAAAGGATCAGCATGCAACATTATATTGTCCACATAGGGGCTGACAATAAGAGCTGCTTCAACCTGTATTTAATAAACCAGTTGCAGAGGAAAAATACAAACAAATCACTATTTTGATTTTTAAAATAGAATGATTTTGATGCACTGAAAGCGTATTTTTTACACAGTCAACCAATTCATAAACTATCATTTGTATGACTTTTAAGTTAGATATGATGAAAGTCAAACTTTTTTAATGATCAAACGGTTATGATTATGATTGACTGACAATGTTAAAGTCTTTATACTGTAGATGCATCAAAATTATACTCTTTTAAAAAGGATTTAGTTGCAACAAGAACTATAAAGATGTCACCATTTATTGAATTGAATTCTTCTATTGATGATAGTTTGGAGAGTGATTTTTTTTTATAATGGATGGACTGAATTAACCAACAATTTTAAATTTAAGAGACGATTCTGTCATTTCATAAATTTGGACCACTAAATGATCAGATTCTTACTAATTCGGAAAACAAAATAATGATTAACTTGAAAACAATTGTGAATGGTGCATATTCTGCAAATCCCTTACTCTTTAATCTTATTAGGTTTGCAAGAACTAAACCTAGAAAGTTCCCTCCAAATGTTCCGCATTAATTGCTAAGTGTATCCCTAATTATGTATTTCCTTCAAACACTTCTTCAATTTGAAATTCAAAAAATTTTGTTAGGAACCATGAACCGCATTAAATTACATCTATTGCTATACCCCTTAAAAAATACACAGCTCTTCAACCAAGCACAAATCTTCAAAATAATTAATACATTGTATAAGATCTCTTCTATTATTAAATTCTATGATATATGCAGATATGATATGTATTTGGTTGAAAAAATATATTATTACTTTTAGTAAATAACAAAGTGTAATTAATCTTTTTAGAGCTGTACATGTAATTTAGAAATTCTATTAATTGAAGTGACTTTGTTTTTCATGTTAGTAGAAATTTAAAACAATTATTACATGTCAATTTTTTATGTTTAACTATAAAAGTAATAAATAAAATTGACCCGTGCAACAATATAATATTGTATTCTTTTTATCTTTTTTCTTTATAAATTTTTTTTAAAAAAGAAAGAAGATAATGCCCCAATAATATATTGTGATAAAATAACAGTCTTTAATTGATTAGTTTTTCAAAACTAAAATGTAAAATTTGATAAGATTCAAGTGTCATTGAAGGACATAGTAAGACAAATTTGATTATAATATTGTATCTCTAATAATTTAATTTGCGTTTATTAATCGACCCATGATCTTACGGGTTAAATATTCTATTATAGTCGACAAGACCCGTGCGTCGCACGGGTCAAAAGTCTAGTTGGTATCATACCTTTCCCAAGGAAACATACTCTCCATGCTGCAGTTTAACTATGTCCTTTTTACGATCAACGATTTCTAGGCAACCATCTTGATGAAACCTCCCTATGTCACCTGTGTAGAACCATCTCATTCCTTTTTCATCAACCTAGCCGCACCAAGCAAATAATAATAATAATATATTAGTAATATATAGTGCATCAAACACAACTTTCAAATTTACATAGAACATGTTTGCAATCATCATGAGTTTGACAAAATCACTGTGGCATCGTGATTTTATAACAATGATAGACTGTGATCGCACCAAACTCACTGTCAATCTAAACATATATTAAACCTGTCGTGGACAGATATAGTTCAACATTTTAACCATCCAAAATAGTAGCACTTTAACATATATTTATCCCACCTTATCTTTTTTTCCAAAGAGAAAAGAAATGGTTACCTTGTATGATTCTTTCGTCTTTTCTTCATTCTTGAAGTAACCAAGAGTGACATTTGGACCACCAATTACAATTTCTCCACGAGGCATTGGCGAGTCATTAGTTAAATATCCACCTTCAGGCCAGTCGATTAGCTAACAAAAAAATTATCTTATATAAGATAATGGCAGGCTAATAAAGAAAGATAATCAAGTAGGATTAGGAAGGCATTTGTTTAGCCAATTCAATATACTGCAATCAAAACATGTTTAATAACGATTGAGAAATAATATTCAGATTTTTTATTCATTTAAACAGAGTTTAATTGATATGCACTTGCATCCTAATTCCTATCACGTCTCATGATGTAGATAATTGTGGAAATATTTAAGCATTTGCTAGAGGCAATCAAATCACCATATTACCAAAAGGGTTCCTCCAAAATGAGGAGTTGTGAAGTGAGTGAGAATTACAAATGTCAATTCTCCAACTCTTATAACTTTAAATTCATTCCACCAACTATTACAACACTTACTTTATTTTCTAAAATGTATCCTCTGCTTTACACGTAAAAAAAGAGCCCTTAAAGTAAAAATATACATAAAAGTTAAGTTGATGTGATCAGTTATTTACCTTAATAAATGAGCAAGGAAGAGGAGGTCCAACACGGCCAACAGATGTATCATCAAAATCAGAGAATGTCCCACCAGCACAAGTCTCTGTAAGACCATATCCTTGACCTATTGGAGCACTGGCAATGACTAGACAGTATAAATATGACAAATTATAAAAAATAAAAAAAATAAATAAACAAATAGTTTAATGAGAGAATAAATAAAATCTAATAATATTTATTGAGCTCAAAAATCTAATATTTTCCTTTACAAAAGGAGGAAAAGCTATAGTGCAATGATAAAGTTGTTGCCTTGTCATTTGCGCTAAATAACATTTACAAATGTGGAATTGCAATGTGGGAATTGAACTCAGGCCCACGCTGGGCGTGAGGGTGGCTATTGAAGTTTGTTAGTTTGGAGTCCCACATTGCTAAGGTTCCCGGGCTGTTGCCTGTATAAAAGTGTTTGGGCATTCTCATCCTTCGCGCTAGCTTTTGGGATGAGATCCAAACCCATTATATTTCTTAGTCTGATTCATTCTTAAGCTGGTCCTCTAATAATCAATCGGCATAACAGAATAAAATAGGTGAACATAAACTAGTGAAACAATTGTTAAAGAGCTACAGTCTTGAAACACCAATAATTGTACTCCTAAGGAAAGGACAGGCTATTAAGAGCTGACATATCTGTGCGTACAGTTTTTTTATCGGTGCCTATGGTTGAAGAGAAATCATGATGATTTGTGTTGTTTGACATGTTAGCATTTTCAGTTAAATGTGTCTTTCTTCCCTAGTCTTATAATTTGCTCTTCTTGCCTCATTTTTTTTCAACAATCATATTGCTTCTACCAATTGAAAAATACTAATATATGTATATTGAGAGGACTGACCCAAGACAGATATTGATGAACTGCTGAGTATCACCAGAAAGGGGAGCACCACCAGACAGTATGAAACGGATGCGACCACCAAGAATTGCTCGGATTTTTTTAAACACAAGAAAATCCCAGAGAGCCTTCTCCAAGCCCCAGGCTCCAAACCAGCTTCCATTAACTGCTTTCAATCTCCTCTCATAGGCTAAATAAAACAACTTTTTTGGTAATCCTCCTGTTGCATTCACCTACATTGGCAACGAAGCAAGTGAATCACCATTTGATCTTCTAAATGTTGCAATAGATAATTTAATTTAATCCTATAAATCTACAAAATGACAAATTAGTTTTAAAATTCAAGTCATTAATCAATTCAGTTTACATGTCATGAAACATTGAGTTGACATGTTTATGAAATGCTCATTTGAAGCAAGTTTCTGGAAATTTGTTTAGGGTTTTTGTCGATTTCTATTTTACAATCCAGATTCATCAGAGTTGATTGAATTAATTGACGGAGAACTAAATTGTTCGACCCTTACAATATCGAAGAACAAAATAGCGATTTACTTCTTTGAAGGGAAGGTTGGATGCAACTGGCTTACCAGCACACACATGAAGCATACGAGATAGGTGGAGGTATTCAAATGAGTCACAAATCAAAATACCTTCTTGAACACTCCATCGCGAACACGGTCAAGAATTGCTGGTACAGCAGCCAATAAAGTTGGCATCAACACAGTAGCATCCCCCTTTGTTCCTTTCTTTATCTTGCTTGATGTATCTGTGAGGGTCAAAGGAGATCCATATCCTATAGGTATCCCAACTGCTGCCATCAAATTCTAAAATGCATTTGAGTAGGTCAATACACAAAAACACATGAAAAGGGAAACAGGATTCAATGTCAAACTGAAACATTTATTGAATCTATTCACAAATGTATGTATATCATATCCCCTTACATACCTCAGCTGCTAGTTCAAGGATATGAGCCATTGGCAAGTATGCTAGATATACATCCTTTTTCTCAAGTTTGGGAACAATCATCTTCACAGCAGAGAGTGTAGCTAAAACATTAGCATGTGTCATCATCACACCCTGTGCAAAAGAAAGAAATTTTACCATAACAAGAAAAGGATAAATAGAAGAAACGGTACCAAAATATAGAAGTAATCACCATTTCAGTATTAGAAATTGTAACACAGTGCAGTCTTCAAATTTATAAAATGGCATGAGAAATTAGTCATTAAAATTGAAGACAGTCAATCGGTTTAGTCCGTCTGTCATTTAATAGGATACAAAATAGTGAGTAGATACGTTATTTAAGACATGCTCAGTTGGAGCAAGTTTCTAGAAATTTGTTTTAAGACTCATTGATCTCTATTTTGTAATTTAGATCCATCTAAATTGATTGAATTGATCAACAGATGGACTAAAATGATTGACATTCTTCAATTTCAAGGATTAATCTGTAAAGAAATGACATAAAATATTTCCAGTACAAAAACTATTTTTGGACTGTCAATCTAGTGAAAGGAAATCCAACCTTAGGTAATCCAGTACTTCCACTTGTATACATGATAACTGCAACATCAGCTGGGAGAGGTAAATCAGCATCAACGGGATTTTCTTTACCAAGTCGCTTAACATCTGCGAAGGATATGATTGTCCAACCATGTCCATTAGATGAGGCATCAGATGGGATATCATCGTCCATGCATATCACACGTTTCACTGAATCAAGTTGTCCACTAATACTTATAAGTGTTTTCAATTCTTTCTGTCCACAAATTACTGTCGTTACCTCTGTCTGCAACAACAGAATTTGAGAGTGACTTAATAACAAAGAAACAAAGCGGAGTGCCTAAACTTTAATGAATACCATAAGAGCTTAAGGCATAAACATTTCGGTGAGACAAAGGAAAAATAGATAACCTCATTCAATGAGTGACATAAAGCTTCCTCTCCCAATGATGCATACATAGTTACAACTGTCACATTTCGCCTGAAACAACCCTGAAGTGGAAAACTTAAGTATAAAAAGAAAGAATGAAAAGATAACAATTAAATTATTTGTCTCTTCAATTTTGAGGCTGGGAAATTTGCAGAACCAATGTAGATAGATTATTATTTTTTATGAGTGTAACAGGATGCTATAAGATTTAGTTTAAATCATTTCAAATAGTAAGGATTTAGTTGGTATGCAATGTCAGGGTCTAATCATATTGACTAATCACCATCCTGTTTTATAGTATTATTGTTTTACAAATTATCATTTTTTTCTAGTATAATTATGATCAATGTATTTTTTTCATCAATAAAATTTTTTCTTCTCAATTGGAGTTTAATTAGTATACTATTTTACACATGTATCCAATAATATATTGCCACGTCAATTAATGAATTGACAACTCGTGTTTTAATATTCATTAATTGATGTGGTAACACATCATTGAATGCATGTATAAAATAATCGTACACTTACGGAAATACTAGTTAAATTGTTTTTCAAAAGAGATTAAAAAACATCCATGATGTGTATATCAATTTTATAATATCAACATGATAATTTATTATTTTGCCACTAAAATATCTATTTTTTAAATTCACTTAAAAGAGTTGACTCACATTTTAGAATATTAGATTCTTATTATGCATGCATATATAATTTTGAGCAAATAGCAGATAGCTTATAACTTATACGCTCATATGACCAAAATAAACCTATTTGGCAACAACTTTTTCTCATGAGCTTATAGCATTTTTTTCCATAAACTATTTCAAGTACCATTTGAGCTTATAGCTTATATTTTTTTCTCAATTTTACTATTGATGTCTTAATTGAAAAATATAATATTAATTAAAAATATATTTTTTTGTCATTTCATATTTATCAGCTAATTCTTATTCAACTATTAATCTAACCAAATACTACAAATTTAATATGTTAGCTTATCTATCAGCTAACTCATGATGTCCACTAAGTGTAAAAATGGAAGAAATGATGATAAGTTATAAGCTCAAATGCTATTTAAAATAAAATCTAAAAAAATCAAGTTATAAACCGATGAATTAAGATATAAGCTTTTGATGAAATAATGTCATCAAACGGGACTTTTTTGTCATACGAGCTTATAAGCTATAAGCTAGCTTATTGGATTACGAACCTGAAGAGCAAGGAACCATTCAACCCTAGTATCAGCAAAAATCCCAACCCTCTCATCCTTTCCATGTCCCAACACAGCCAAACCACTAGCAAACCTAACAACACCATCAAAAGCTTCATCATACGATAACCATTCATACTCACCCAATTCAACTTTCTCAAAAACTTTTCCACCATCACCACTCTTCTCCATTTCCTTTGAAACAACCACTCTTGTTCCAAACAGTAATCTCTCCGTATGCTTCCTGCATGCTTCTTCAAATAATTCCGCCAATGTACTCACTCCTTCCCATGCCGTCTCCACCGGCGAAGCAAATCTTCTGTTCCGCACGGTTACACCTTGATTGTCCGCGGAGTTTACTGGAACTCCGCGGCGTTTAGGGTGGTTAGTGCGGAACAGGAGAGTTGCGAGAATTGGGAGTATAATAGTAACAATGTAGGGATTCATTTTTATTTTTTTTGTGAGAAATGAAGAAGATGAAGTTATTGTTAGAGTTATTGAAATTACTTAGAAAATTTGGCGTTTTGTGTCGAAGTGTCTTTTTATGCTTCAATTGTTAGTTAGATATTTTGTCGTGACTCTCTTGAAATGGATGGTGGCGTGAGAGTTATCTTCTTTTAACTTGTTTCATTTGATCCGTATGGTTTTTGGTTGGATTGCGTTGCTTATATGTAAAGTAGTAAAGGGAGGGTAAAGTTTAACCCCTTTTGTAAGATAATAAATTAGTTTGTCATTTGATGGCGATTTGTCGTTTTTGTCATGTACAATGAATAGTTATTTTTTATTTTTTAGAAAATAACTTATATTATTTCATTAAAAAATTAAATCGGTAATACATGAAAGAATATCATCAAAAATATGGAAGCTAGTACTAGATGTGGCTGTCTTAGCTAATGCATGCGCAACCTCATTTGTTTGCCTCCTAATAAACTCGAAATGAGAGTTTGTTAAATAAGTGCTACACAATTGGATACTACTATCCATAATAGAACCAAATTCGGTGACATCTCCACGACCTTTGTTGAAATAATCAGCTACTTTTTTTGAGTCAACCTCGAAGTCAACATTTGTAAGTTGAAGTTCACATATCCACCGAATTGCATGATGTAAGCATAGGGTCTCCCCTACATCGACAAAACAAACTGGAGTAAACCACATTGTTTTTGAGCGGACATGTTCCCATCTGAGTCTCGGATGCACATTCTCAATCCTACCTTATCGCTGGTATTTGAAAATGAGGCATCAACATTGCACTAGTATCTTCCCCTCATGGGTTTCCTCCATTTGAAATTTACATCCCCATTATGTTGAGAAGCGCTTGGAGTAATAGAAATATTATTCTGACTTGTAAAATTTTGCCTACGATTAGCACTCCTCCAACCTTCTAAAAGGTGTTTAGTTCTTTCCAAGACTGTAACACTCGAGTCTGACACCTTTTGCCATAATTTGAGGTTTCTAGCTTTCTAAATGCTCCACATTAAGGTGACGATGGTCTCAATCTGAGCTGAAGACACCTTTTGCAACAAATTAAAGGATATCTGGAGCATTATCAAACTGGTTCAGTGACGGAGAAATCAGATGTCAAACATTGGCTGCAAGCCAAACATCAATGGCGGTCTGGCAATGAAAAAGAATATGGTAGCTATCCTCATGGGGGTCTTCACACATGACACAAGCTGATGGGCAATTTACACCCCTGCTTCGCATCTTCATCCGCGTTGGAAAACAGTCTCTACAGATTCTCCACACCAAATTTTTGACTTTATGAGGCACTTTCAATCTCCAGATACCACTCCAATACCCAGGTTTTCGCAAGTGATCATTATTTATAACCTCTTCAATGCAAATGCAGTAAGCGCTTCTGACTGAGTAACACCCATTCTTCTCCGCCTTCCAGACCATCAATATTATAAAATGGGCCGTCAATATATTCCTAAGTGCTCGAACATCCTTTAGAAAGGCTTAGGCACCCATCAGAAGGGCTCCTGAGGCCTAGGCGCGCCCTTCCAGAGGCGCCGCCTCAACTAGCTTCTAAAAGCATCTAGAGCTTAGTAAAAAAACTTAAGGCCCAACTTGCTTGGGGCTTAAGTCACGTAAAAACAAGCCTACAAAGGGCTATAAATACCCCTCTTGGGATCATTCTCAAGGCATCACATAAACAATTTAAATCTAGTTTCTAATATTGTACTCATTGCAAGTAAACAATAATTTATGGTTATGTACTTTATTAGTCAAAATATTTTTTTAGGAGATAAATACTCATATATTTTAGATTAAGAAATGTTTAAATCGTTCACGCATATTCCCTCTTTGAGCCCTTCGCATATTAATGCAACACACTTGAACCCTCTGAGAGATCCAAGGTGATGGCATTAAAGAAAGTATTTTAAATTATTTTGACTAACAGATTACATAATCAAAGACTATTTTATAATTTTATTACATTAAAATATTATTATGGTTACTTGTTACATATTTAAAGACAAAAATGATTAGTTGTCTTTTTTTTTTTTTATGTGTGTGGGAGAGAGATATTTAACACATTCTCAAGGTTGGATCTCTCGTTAACCAAGAAGAAAGTCATTACCATTTCATCCAAATATTCTTGGGTCATTAGTTTGTCAATTTAAAAAATCTAAGCTTTGTTTGTTCGGATTTGTGAGCTTAACTCAGTTGGTAGGGATATTGCATATTATATTTGTGATTTTAGGGTCATTAGTTTGTCAACTTCTCCACAATTAAATTATGTGAGCTCTAGCCACTAGGCTACTTGACAAAAAAAAAAGTAATGTATATCATCATTATATAAAGGTAACTCTAAAATCAACTATTGATCGACTACTTTTTTATTGGATCTTTTTCTTAATAAATTTATCTATAGCAACTTAATTCTTTTTAAAATTTAAATCTAAGGCAAAATTATAGAAAATTTTAAATATGAATATTTTTTTCTACAAATTTACACTTTATAATCTAATCTTACTTTTTTTTATTTTTAAAACACACTAAATTAAACTAAAGTTAACATTTTCAATAAAATATATATACAACGAATATAAAAGAAAAATACGAATAGACAGACATGACAGTGTCGTCTCTCTGCTAGAATAATAATATAAATAAAATGAATTCAAAACATTAATAATAATAATAATAATAATAATAATAATAATAATAATAATAATAATAATAATAATAGTAATAATCATCTATCTACAATAATATATAAAGGGGATACACTGTTTGGAAATGTCTTCTTAACTTTTTTAAATTTACCTTTTAATATCAAATTTTTCTTATGGTAAATGTGGATGACTCGGTCTTGTTCAAGAATGTATTGATGTCACGTTACCTTATCTCATCTAACTTATTTCCTATTTGTAATACAGAGTGAGATATGTTCCATGCTTTGTTCTTTTGCCCACGCACTAAAGGTGTTAAGTCTTTCTATCTTTATCACTTGATCATCCCTCCAGATTGTGATAACTATATACTTGGTTGAGAGACTTTAATAGTACAAATCTAGGCCTGATTGGTCCCGTTATTATGTGGAAGATTTAGTGTTCTCGCCATAAGTGTATTTTTAAAGATATCAAGCATTCTTTTTAGACATTAGTGTTCAAGTGTTCTACCTTTTGTATCGTGTCCCTAAGGCTTTTGCTTCTCCAAATCTCCATCGTGTTCAACCGCATGTACATGTTGTTTCTTAGCCCCGCCCTAACTTTGGCTCAGTGGTGTACATGGTAGTTTGTTCCTCAAATTCAATTCAGATGGTTTTAGCGGTATCATCCTTGATCATGCAAGGTTTTTTCTACATCGGTTCCTTGACAACTTTAACATTTTGTAGTTTGTATGTTGAGATCTTGGGGTTGTATCATGGTTTGGTGTTGAAACTCTGGCTATAAGAAGTTGTTGTATGTCTCTGACTCGAGAACTATGGATGACCTCGTTCAAAAGGGTATGAATGTGTTTCACAAATATGAAAATTTAATATGGCATATCAAGCAGCTTCTACGTAAAGATTGAGTGGTTAATTTGAACAACTCTACATGAGGGTAATGTTGCAGCTGATTTTTTAGCTTAGAAAGGTGTGTTGAGTGGTTGTAGTCTCCTTGTCTTCCATGAATCCATCCTAATATAACGTTTTCCCTCTTAGTGGGTGACATGGGCGTTGTGGTTGTTCAACCCTAGTTAAGGCCTTCTCTTTTTTTTTTTTTTTTCTTCCTTTTGTAACAAAACAAAATAGAATAAAATACAAGATGAGATCAAATAAAAATTGTGATGGACTAACATATAATTATGACTCTCGTACTAACATATGAGCGATAGCATTTGTTTGTCTCTTAGTAAAACTTATCTTAAAATTGAAAGGAACAAAAATAACATAAAAGTATTTTACAATCATTCAAGGTGTTGCCAAATTCACTATTGTTGCTAATAAACCCACCCAAATCACCACGCCAAATGATGACCTTTTAGTTCTCATGCTTCAGATTCCATAGTTAGAGTTTAGCTTTAATAAAATATCCCTAAGCATTGCGTCGACATTTCCAAATCTTTGTTGCTCGCTGAGTAATGTGATGTCTATGTTACATTTTACCTCACCTTCCAGGAGTTGCTACCGAAGTAATGTGTTCTCGTTATAGTTCGGATTAGCTGCTACGCAATTTTTCCTTGCAAACTTTTGTCGTTTCAATGATTCTCTCGCTAACTAAATAGAGATGATGGGTTGTTTTTCTTCACCCTCCCAAGACTTTTCACTCCACCGTTTCTATGAACACCACAACGTTACCACAAAACCAACCACGAAAAACGTGTCTGGATTGCGACGGTGTTTAAGCTATGTTGCAATGGTTTTTAACCTCCGTATAATGTTTCGCAGAATTTTTCAAAACTCCCTCTTATATGAATTCCACAAATTATCAGCCGGAGTTTTAGGTGACTGATGGTATCATGTACAAACTGCGGCTTATTTGATTTTCCTCGCATGTGATTGTCATTACATGGCTTATTATAGATACCTGCAAAACTATTTGATGTATATCCACATTGCTCTTCCATGATATTTGACAATCAATCAATCAATCAATAGTTGCACCATCGTTGCGAGGCCTTAGGGTTTTTCAAGCAGTTCCTACCTAAATAACCATTGCGTCCACATGTAACAAACGTAAGGTGGAACCCTCCACATTCATCTTTTTATACCAATGGCAATTTAACCACACCTTAGATCTATTTTTACCCAAACTCTTGCAAATCTCCTCCAATGTTCAATCTATAGGGTGGTTTGATCAATCTCATTAGCCTCCCAGCAGCCAAAACCAATGCTAAGAAAGCTTTCATCATAATACACAAGGTTTAGTCTGAGGAACCTTACATTGACCAAGGTGCAATCAGCCTTTGCTGTAAGAGATGCAAAGTTTAGGCTCCAAATAATGATCAAAATCATCCAAGGGCCATTCACAATAACCTCCTTACAACTCTGTCAGAATTCTATGTCAACACCCATGATATCAATCCCCTGGAGTCCATGATTTGTTTGACCTCTCATTCACAATATTGTAGATAATGTTCTCAATTAAAGACCTTATCACAATAGACCTATGAAAGACATCTATCATCATAGCCACACACGTTTCAAATCAAAATTTTGCAGTAGTAAACCCATTTTCCCCCTCATAACAGGAGCATCTGCTTGTTGCCCAAGCTCTTATAACAAGAAGAAACATATAGACGTACTTCCCTTTCCATTAGAACCTCTAATCATCTTTCCATCTATCCAGAGACTTTTCTGGTAGGGGTTGCAGCGCAACTAAAAACCAATTTCAAAATTATTAAATAAAACTAATATACGTTAGTAGCTAAACCATGTGACTTGTGTGCCAACATCAGAATTTAATCACAAGTTTAGAAAATAACTTAAATTAACTTTCAAATACGACATGTTCTGATGTTTAGGCAAGCGCTTTTCCCAATTCCCATAATAACAAACTATGGATTAATATTTACCAAAAAAAACCAGAAGCATTATACCTTCCAGGCACTAACAACCTCCCTATTCCTTCAACTTGTAGATCTATCCGCATGAGATCCACAAGAAAATTTGCATCACAGCATATACAATAAAGAATTGCATGTAATAATCCTCTAAACTTGAGTCACAATAATGCGCTTCAGTAAATTACACGTCTAAACCACAAAATATGTGACCGGTAAAAGTATGGTTGCCTCGGTGAAACCATAGTAACTCAAAGCTCTATAATCTGTGAGAGTCTTTACAGCCTCATAATGCTTAAATAGCCTAGTTTGGTGCTGTTCTTTCATTTGTTTGATCATGTGGTTGCCCAGGAGGTGCATTCCCTGATAACATCTCCATCACATTTTGAAAGACACCACTTAGTTCCTGAGGGATTTGATCAGAGTTTAAATTAACATTGCCTCCGAATTGAATATCGGGTTCGTTATCTTCACTACTATTGGCATCTTCATGACTTCCATTCATTTGATCATGTGGCTGCCCAGGAGGTGCATTCCCTGAAAACATCTGCATCACGGATTGAAAGGCACCTCTTAGTTCCTGAGGAATTTGATCTTGGTTTACATTAACATTGCCCCCAAATCGAATTTCCGGTTCGTTAGCTCCACTACTATTGGCATCTTCTTGACCTTCCTGAGAATGTGACCCCTGACCCGCATTTGCAGCCGCCATGAACATGCTTGCAAGATTGCTGGGGTTAAATGGCGTTGAGCCAAATGAAGCCGGAGCTGCATGGCTTCTTGATCCCCTTGCATAATGGTTTTGGAATTCTTGAGATGATCTTGAATTCTTTAAAGAATACAGTGTTAGTTTTCAGTATACAAAAGCAAATTGAAACAATGGAGAGAGCACATTGAAGTCAGATAACAAGTTATACTGCATTCCAATACTACATGTTTGTTTCTAATATGAAAAGTAAATAGCTAGAGTAAATTCGTAGATTTAATTTGAAAATGAACAATAATGCATAGAGGAATGGCTAACTAATTGAAAAAATTTGTATGACTCATGTGAACTGTGGGGGTTGAAATGAAAGATAAGCTGTGGAAGACAACAATAACCACAAGAACCAGATCAAGTATTAGATCACATCTGCCAAAGGTTATCCATAATTGCTTTCCAACAATTTTTTCACTAAATAGTTATTTTGCAAGAAAAAAGAGAAGACCCATTAATTAGGACTGGTATGATCAATTTGGATTTCCTGCTGCAACTAACTGCAGGAGGCTATGACAGATCTGGGCCGTCCGATCTCAAATCAGCGGCTGAGATCATTTAACTACTTGAAACAAAGTTTGAAATATGAACCGTCTGATCCCTAATCAAAGGCCAAGATAGGCAACAGAGTGAAACTACGTGAAAACGCCAAAACAGCGAGCCCAGGTTCCTAGTATGATATGTGTTCCAAACACAGCATGAATTTAAAAGAAATGATAAGAATACCTGATTGTGATCTGCACGATGTCGCTCTTCCATCAGTTTATGCTCAGCTACCTGTGATTTACAAGAGCATTATGACCACAAATAAAAAGTAAAAAGAGAAGAGAAAATAAAATAAAATCAAATCAAATCAAATCAAATAAAAAACCGAACAGAACAAACCCTTATATTTTCTTTAACAGACTCATTGTTGGGATCCAATTGCAAGGCTGCAAAGATATAGAATCATGTTAGGGAGAAATAACTTGAGTTCTTTGAGATTTAACATTTCCATATCTCAACCAGGATCAGATGCTCATAATAGTATAATAAATCACTAATGGTTTGAAACACTCTACACTCTTTCTGATTATGATTTTGATTAATACAGAATGAATTTTTGGTGAAATCAATTCTTTAATATTTCTTTCGACTCTAACATTTAAATCATGCACCTGTAATTGTAGGAAACTTTGAGCAAAACTACTACATTGAATTAACAATAAGGTCATGTGCACCATTTCACCTTGATTTGTAACACCAGATGAAAATGATGTCAACATTCTCAGGAGGACGCTCAGTACGTATTCGAGCAGATTATAAAAACAAGAAATCAATAAAATGATACTTCACAGACCTTTTTTAAACCCTTTATCAATAGCATCTCTGTAGTTTCCTTGTGCATAATAAGCTAAACCCAGACGACTGTATGCCTTACTGTAATTTGGATCAATCTCGATAGATCTAAGAGAATCTTGGATTGCCTCTGTATATCTGTTAATTTGAGTATAAGCAGCTGCCCTGATATTCATCAAAAAATGCAGCTCCATCAGTTAAATAAACTGGTCCCAAGGTATTCTGAGCCAGACAATTGGCCACTCCAAAATGTACTAAATAGTTAAATATTTACACACAGAACAGAGACACCAGAAAGAGAAAAAAAGGATATATTTGAAACATGAGCAACACATATATACATGGGGTCGTGACCTACTGACCTACCATCACTCCCTTTACCTCGCCTTTTTTTGTATTTTTAGGAGAAAATGGACAGAACCAGCATAAAACAAATATTCCAAATATCCCAAGTTAAAATCTCCAATCAACAGCATTAGAACACCGAGTTTTTGGCACGTACTCCCTCCTAAGCTGCATTTTTAAATTCTTCCCACATTTGCACCTTCTCTCCAGTTTTTTGGTCTCCTTGTCTTTCTTGTTTGATAAGATAGGTCCAAGAAAATTAATTGCTAAGGTTGACAAGAAGGTCAAATCTATCATTATAGGGGAGGACAGTGAAATTGAAGAGATTGTTGGAGATGCAGAGGTAGAGGGAGAGCATAGACCATCAGAGGATGAAGAAAAAGATAAACTTGGTGACTTTGATCTTGGGGATGATGAATGAGATCATAGGTTAGCTATGAATGAGACCATAGTGTAGCTATATTATTTGTTTTTTGAGCTCGAACTTTGCATTGCTTAGTTCTTCTCTACAGTCCATAAATCGTAGTTATTTACAACCTTCCAGAATTTGTTTCTCACAATTATTTGGTGAACATGTTTGGTGCAGCATAACTAGAATACTTTAATAAAATTTTCCGTACAAAAAAATCCTAAAATTACACTAAACAATGACATAGCATCTGACAAAAAAAAGTGGAAGCAACGCAACTAATACTTGATATTAATTATTTACTTAATATTAAAAAACACAAAAAAACAGACATTTATTAGATAATTGGTAGTTACATTCCACAAGACACTACACACACGGAGATGTGCTAGAAATAGTATAATCAAGTGGAATACCTGTTGCAGTAGTAAACAGCACTTTTTTCATATATCGCAATTGCACAATTATACAACTCAATTGCATCAAAATACTGCTTGGATTGCATTGCCTTGTTACCTGAGTAAAAACCCAATTTCAAGTATTAAATTGTCTTGTGAAAATCCACCACTGAAGATACTCTTAAGCAAAACTTAGTATTAAATTGTCTTGCGAAAATCCATCACTGAAGATACTCTTGAGCAAAACTTAAAATGACCTAAATCGAAATCAATTTAACCAAACCAATCAGCAGGTAATATATAGACATTTTGACATACATCAATTCTTACCAGTAAAAGATCTATTATGTGGTGTGTCCACAGTGTGTGTAAGAGAGAGGGAGAGAGACTTTTGATTCATCAAGGGAAAAGAAAGCCTCTTAAAGACAAAGTAACTTATCATACCTAATGTTTTTAGTGACTCAGCCAAATTCTTCAAATTAAACTGCTGACACCCAGATCTTTCCATCTCCTGTACAGAAGCAGATTTTGCTTAAACAGACAGTATAACTGAAAATTTGGTTTTGATAAAACAATCAGCCAATAGTATTGATTGATTCATGTAGTCAACCCAACCAAGTGGATAACGGCATGGCTGATGTACAATTGAACAGAAAGATCAGCAAGAAATTAAATATACTAACAAGCAACAATTGTAGTAGCAGAAGATACAATAATATGCATATCATCAACTAACTTGAGATACCAACTGACTTGACATAGTATGAAAGTCATTTACCAAACTAACTAGCATCTGACATATGTTGAAGAAATTTGAACAGAAAAAAATGAGGCACAGTTCATTCATTTCCTCTTGTTTTACTATAAAGATTAAATTTACACACAAGCAAAATGTAACACCGTGTTTTTCTTGTACCTTCATCAATAGTTATCCCATGATTAGTGTAAAAATTAGAAAACTAAATTGAAATTTAGGAATTAGGTATATGACAAGAAGCAGTGACAGTGACAAGAACTAGGTATATTACACAACAGTATTTTTCCTGTTAGTTTCTACATGTAGCTTACCCCACCCAGTGGAAAATGTTTTTGTTTGTTGTTGTTCTAAAAGTTTAAAACACTTCTATGATAAAAGCCAAGTCACATATGCTGAAGCAAATGAACAGGTATGTTTTAAGTTCCAACATCATCTGGAAATGCAACATATGCATATTCATGATATAGCTTCATACCGTAAAACCATCATCAAATAAGCGAGATGCTTTCTCCAATTGCACTATGTCATCACCTCCATCAATATTGGTCCTGAAATAGTGTTTTTTCTCCAGAACAGCAAAGAATTGTCCACATAGTTCATCTTTAGACACTGCTGTCAAAAGTTTTAAGGAAATATTTAGTTCACCTTCTTCTACTAAATACCATACAAAATTCAACTAAATCCAATATATCATTGGACTAGACCAAAAGAGGAAGTCAACTGCCGTGGCAAAAAGTTATTGTGAAAAATATCAATCTATGTGCAATATTCTGAAATTTTAATCATTCACAATCAGATAGGGCATAAATAATATAATATATTAAATTGTTTTCCAAAATACATTACAAAATTTTAACAATTTGATCCCCAAAGCCATAAGTACCACCCACCAACCAACGGAAATATTAGCTTGAGAAAACTTGTCATGCAAAAAAGAACAGAAAACGATTTACAGTATTTACTAATATTTGTAGTAATGCTTGTCAAACAGGTCCACACACTAGAGTATGCTCATAGTACAACAAACAAATGAATTTAAATGTTACAAACTATAAACTTTTCCAGCAAGAAACGTCCTCTCAGTGAAAATCTTAAGATAAATGGTAGAAAATGTCCTTTCCATACATAACTATTTATGATCACTCAAATTTCAAATAAAAGAAAGGGAACAGATTTGCCTACCGGGAGTGTGAGGGTCCTGTGTCCAATCTTCATCCTAATGAAGATACATTGTGAGATAAATCAGAACCAAAAAACCAAAATTTCAATACAATTTGCAATTTATGTGATAGATAATGTACTTCTAGAGCAGTGAATACAGAGTAGACAAATCATGAAATACTTCAGCATCAATGTGACATAAACTTGTAACTAGCTTAAAGCATAAGGTGAGAGAGTTAGAATACCTACCAAAAATCTCACGATATCCTTCTTGTATCTTAGAACATTTTAGAGTATCATAGATTGTATCTCAGAAGTGTTTCCATGTTTCATTATTTGTTTCCTTATTTAAGAAATAAAATAATAATAATCATAGTCCAGTATGAATACAGTTTAAAATTGGCCTAATGTCTTTGTTCCACATATCCCATCTCAAGAATATAGACTCGTTGGGTATTCTAGAAGGAAAGTATACAATCAATCTAACAGTAAATTGATTCTTATGCATTCATAACCAAATCAGGAAATAATGAATATACAGCTGTACATATCAACTCTATCCCTTGAGTTGGTGCATAGATATCACACAGACTAACTTGGACATAACTGAGTCAAATGCACCGGTACGGACTGCATGGGTCATTGTATGGGCTAGTTGATTAGAACTTTTAATATAGGGTATCCTGTTAGCATTTAAGTTTAAGGCAGCTATCCTTGACGTAGTTACTGTCAAGTTCAACATGATTAGTCCGATCATGTTTGTAATTTCAATGGCTTCCGCCGCGTTATCACAAAAAGGTGCCATAGGTTTTCCGAACCAAACCTAAGTTCAACTGGAAGAATGTTATCCATATAAGCTTTGCGATGCATGATGAAGAGCACAACATAGCAGCTAAAAGCGTTGTCAAATAGCGGCTATAGCATAGTGGAAATTTAACAAATAACTATAATTCCATGATACACGATTTAGTACTATGTGTTGTCAAATAGAGGCTATATCACTATAGCGTAGTGCAATTTGAACAAACCATTAATTTCTGCGATTCACGATTGACAACTTCCGATTCTACACTAGACAGTGACATTACATTTCGTTTCTTCTCCAATCAAAAGATTTCCTCCAACAAATAACAAATACCTGATGCAAACTTTCTGTCTAGTTTAGACCCAGAAAAATCAGAATCTGTGTGACCAACAATGTCTACGTGACCTGATTTTGAGAACATTATACCCTTGCCGTTAGAAACTATTCAAACATCCTCCTCAGACATGGTATAGAAACTAAGAGAATGTAACTAATAGGTTGACTAGGGTTCTACCCAGTGAAAGATAGCAACAAGAGATTTTTTCCCAAAACTGCGAGACCAAATTGAAAACTTGGCTGATAAGGACAGTATTTATAGAGTACAGACTCGGGTATTCTAATAAGGACAATAATACAACGAAGCTAATTATTAATTCATTGATTCTAATTAATTCATAACCAAAACAGGAGATAAAGGGAAAAACAAATACAGCTGTACACCTTAACTCTACAAGTAGAGTTAGCATTGTATTATGTTAGAGGATTGCGGAAAATAGTGAAACACCAAAAACCCGCCTTGTGAAACAGCATATAGTGTTGCAGGCAAATAGCAGAATCCGCATATAATGGTTAAAATAAGTCAATTATAAATTATATACAATATAATAAAGCGCGTATTGCATACAAATAAAAAAGGGAATGGAGGCAGAGTGTATCTTACATATGGAGGTTTACGTATTACAGTGAATATAGGAGTAACGCTAACTCTTTAGCTTTTCTATTTTTCATAATAGGTCATCAATGTCAATGTGCCCTATAGGTTTTGACTTTTTAAGAACTTCATTATCCTAAATAGCTAGCTCACCTACAAAGGCAACGCTTATTTTCATAATCCATAGACATAATCTCTCACTAATTAACAATTGAAGGGCTCCACTATAACCGCTAGAAAATTAGCACATGTTAAACAGAAAATTTCTTGTACTGCAATCGTCCATTTCCCCATTTAACGTAACCATTTTCAAACCATGATTTAGTTGGACATGTAGTTATAGAGATAGCCATTACATTGTCATTAATCATCAAATAGTACAGAACTAGAAGATATACATATTTACACCTACGTACTGCATGCTCACCAGTTTTAATCATGAAGAACAATTCAAGAGAAAAGGATAGGCACAAGTTTTAACCAACTAAACAAGTATGGGAAAACACATTGACTCAAATCCATCAATGAACGAAAAAAAATAAAAACTAGTCGAGTCAGTAAGAACAAATAGACAACGTCGGCTTCTAGAGCGGACTGCGGTCCACGGTCGATTATTACTCACAGTCATTAAAATATTGTTCTAATAAACATTAGATTTTAGTATAATCGACTGTTGTGGGTGATAATCAACATGCCACCTACGTCCACCCTAGAGACAAAAGCTAACCAATATATGGAATAACATGAGTAAATCAGCATAATGGTGAACAAAAACAAAAGAAAAGTGAGAAATAACCATAGGTTTCGATTCCTCAGGACGAGTTTTAGCATCAGCAGCAGCATTCTGAGCAGAAACTGAACTTGAAGCTTTCATAGAATCTAACCTACTTCTTTCACAATGGTTGTTTGCATCAAATGAGTTAAATATATCAATCAATGAATCAGGTTCACCAGTTACAGAAGCTGAGTTGTTAATCTTAAAAGCTTCTACCAAACACTCCCTAGCTACCTCAATTCCTTCAGCATCAACACCAGGACTAGGTTCAACTATTCCACAACAACAACAACAAAAAAATCATTATCATTCATTACAATCAAAATAATAATCAATCAAATTAAGTGACAAACATCATCTGAAACTCAATATCTCGGGTTCGGCCCGAGTAACCATAAAAAATGTCCAGACTAACAATTTCGGCATTATTAGTTGAGCTAGGTTTTACGAACAAATAAAAGAACGAAATTGTATACACTGTTACACAAAAAATGGATCAAAATTAAAATCAAAATCAAATGATACGAACCTTGGTTGAGGAAATGGAGGAAAGAACGAACTATGCGATGAGAGAGAGGAGAATCGGTGGGGATGCGATTGTGAGACATGGCTTTGGAGAATGAAGAAGAAGAACGCTAGATTGTGAAAGTGTTCATTTCTGTGTCGTTGAGAGTTTTTATATGAGGAAATGATTGTAGAAAGTTCGCACGACAAATAGCGAATCAAGATATAGGAGTAGACTTTACTTTAAGTACTGTACTCTATTCAATTCCAAATGTAAACTCACCCACAATGATGTCAAAAACTTATAGGCAAAAGCAATTATAGGATTATTATTAAATTAAACCGATTATCAGTTGGCGAGGACAATCCATAATATATATAAGGTTTTGTTAGAAGCCACTCATGAAAATGTCTTTTAGCAACACACACTTCATGTGGTGTGATTTCCACTTTTTAGTTATAACTTTGCTAAAAGACACGTTCATAAAAATTAGTTGGTGTCTTTTAACAAATGTTCATAGAATAACTTGCTAAAAGACACTTTCATAAAATGTGTCTTCAAGCAAAACTCACATATATATATATAAAAGTCGGGGTTAACCAGACAAATATTAAGAGGACAATCGTGGAATTAATAATATCAATATTGTTTGGTTTGCTATCTTTATCTGGATTTGAATTGAGATTTGTCGATTGTGTATGATGTTAGTCGGTTTTTTCCAAGGTCAAAAAATTATATACAGACTATTTTTCGTTAAAAAATCATATAGCAAGGACTACATGAATTTAATCAATAAAATAGATTGTGTTGTGTTAGAAAATGTGTAGTTGAGAGTATGTTTTCATATATTTTAGGCAAAATTACACCGGATGTCATTTACCTTATTTAATTGTAATACATTGATAATTTATCTTTTATTTATCTTGTTTATGTTCTTTATCTATCAAAATGTGCACAAGTTAATCATTTCTTTAAAAAAAAAAAATGCTGAAATACTAATTTTATTAATAACCATGTTTTTAAAAGATTTTTTTATTAAAAATAAAGAAATTCATAAATCACATGAACATCTTCATCATCATATTCTTCATCATCCATCTTCTTCCTTAAATCAAATCTATGTCCATACAAACACACATTCAATTAGCTTAAGTATCTCCACTTCCATCTTTTAAACTCATAATTCTAAATCCTCAAATCTAAAAAATAAAATAAAATAAAAAAAACTTAAATTTATGAAACATAGATAAACATAGAAAATGAAGGTTTGGGGGTTAGGAGGATACATGAGTTTGATTTAGCTTTACTAGACAAATGATGTTGAAGGGTGTTGGAGGAAACTCATAGTTAAAGGTATAAGGTGTCGTGTTCTAAGTATGGGGAGAAAGGGGGTCGTTTGTGTGTAGGGGGTGGTGGCAGTTTTGTTTGGTGGCAAACACTGAATAGCATTATATAGGGAGTTGGGGTGGTTGGTGGTTAGACAACATTAGTCGAAAGGTGGGTGACGAGACTTCTATGTTGTTTTGGAGTGATCCTTAGTTGGATGGAGTTCCTTTGAAGGTTAAGTTTGGTAGGTCGTTTGAGTTAGCATATTACAAGTTAGCGGCAGTGACTGAGTTTGCTTTGGGGTGGGGTATGGAGAGACGTGGAAGTGGCGTAAGAGGTTGTTTTCGTGATAGAAGGAGTTTGTGGGGAGTGTGTTGGGAGGTTAACCATAGTTGTTTTGCAAGTTTCAGTGGAGGATCAGTGAGTCTGAAAACTTCATTCTTCAAATTGTTATAGAGTTAGTAGTGCTTATAACAACTATACCACAGAGGATGATACTATTTCTACGACTTTTATACTTATGGTGTGGATGAAGGTTGTGTCTCTTAAAATATCCATTTTTACTTTATTTTGAACCATATTCAGACAAAAGATAATATGGTCAGACGTCATGTTATTACAAATCATAACTGTTTGCCAAATTGCAGCATTATTGAAGACATTGATCAATTATTTTTTCAATGTGATTTTTTTTTGCCGAATTTAGCCTATTATATACGGCTGCTTAGGATTTTGTTCAGTTTCACATGGAAATATTTTGATCATTTATCTCAATTTGGAGGGTTAGAGGGCTTTTCAAAAAAGTTGTCTCACCCTTAGTATTACATGACTATATGTGACTTGGGAAATTTGGAAGGAGCGCAATAGACACACATTTCAACATAAGGAGGAGAGTTTGCAGCCGTTAACTGAAAGAATTAAGTTGCAAACTTTCTGGTGGTTGAAGTCAAATTTTGTTACCTATGACTTTGATTATCTGTTTTGGCAACTTAATCTTTTACCTTGTTTAAAGGTTGTTATGTAATTCGCCTCTTAATCTTGCCTTTGACATTTGGTTGTAATTATACCTTTTTAAGTCTGATCCGAAACACCTTATGACTGTATTGTTTGTTTAATATATTTCTCTTTTTTGTCTGTTAAAAAAGTTAAGTTAAAATTACCCAAATTTAAGCTAAGTTAAAGTTTGCCGCTATCCACATTGTTATAGAGCTTACGCAATGTTTATTTCATGGAAAAGTGTTACAACATAAGGTTATAAAGACGAAAGGATTCATTCAATACCATGTCATCTATTCTTTTGTTCACATGTCAAAAAGGAAATAAAAAAAAAAAAACTTTTGGCAAGTTTGAAAGTAAAATAGAAAGGAGTCCTGCAAATAAGTAATAATAATTGTTGAAAATACCCTTACTTTATACTATAATATGCATTTTTTCCCGTACATAATATCGAAATATGGTATAAAAAATTATACCATTTTATATAGGAATAATTATGTAACTTATTAAATATGCAATTCTATTCAACTTTTTTTTTTTTTACCAAATCTAGTTAAAAAAGAGAATGTCTCACTTACATTTTGTTTATTTTCACATTCACTTTTATTATATAATTAAAAATTATTTTCATTTCTTAAAATAAAAACATGACATACTTTTGAAAATTAACTTTCTTTTCCATAAAATAAAATTTCATTAATGGTATAAAAAATATACCGTAAAAAAAATAGACGGCGTTTCCATAGAAAAACAATAATTATTATTTCATATCTATTATATATATTATAGAATTCCACAAGACATCGTACCAACGAAAAAATCTATAACACATTACTTAACTAGTAATATCGATATTGTTAAATTAAACGTGTACTTTTAATTTCATATATTTCTTGAAGTTGTGTGTATTCACATAATTATTTAGAAATAATGATTTTTTGGTCAACAATGGTTAGAAATAAAATGATCGAGATTCAAACTCTGTCTTTTACATATAGTATGCATACATATATTATGCAATGTTTTTGTCAATTAAATTAAAATTTAACGAAATAATGAAAAAAATTTATAAATAAAAAATAACAATAATAAAAAAGTTTGGAAGTGTAAATTTGTAGCATTAATTAAACAAAAGGTAGAGTGAGGTAAAACAAACAAATGACATAAAGATTGAGAAGTGTAAGAAACGAAAAAGAGGTACAAAATCTAATTTCTTCAATCAAGCCTTCATCAATTCATTGATTCATTCCTTCACCGTTACAATTCACAAATAACAACAAAACAAAAAAAAACTCTCTTATATATTAAATCTGGTGTTGTTGTAAAGAAAGTGTAAAATAAGAAGAAAAGAAAGGGTGGTGAGTGATGGAAGAAGGCCTAGTTTGCCAGTGGAGCGTGTTTAGATCTCTTTTGGCAATTCTTCAATGGTGGGCTTTCAATGTCACTGTCATTATCATGAACAAATGGATCTTTCAGGTTTCAATTCTTTTCATTCATTTTTTTTTTTAAATCTAATCTATTATTATTATTATTATTTATTCAAATTTCAATGTTTATGATAAGATCCACCGCATAAATCTATCTTTTGATGGAAGGCGTGTCTGGTGTCTGATATATATCGGTGCCAGACATCAATACATGTGATTACATAGAATTATGTCATTGTGTCTGATGTCAATGTCTGTATGTCTGATGGTGTCAGTGTCTGACACCGACATATATGATTGTGTTGAACTATGTTATGTTCTCAAATTATTATTGGTATCGATCAGTGTTCGGTGTCTGTGTGCATAGAGTTTTATGATAATTTATTTAGTTGATAATAGAGTAGATTTGTTGAATTTGATTTACTCATGTGGTGGGTTTGTATCTGGGTTCATTATTGAAATATGATGTTCCTTTTGAGCTACATTGAATGCTTGGTGAAAGTTGTAAAATTCTTTTGTTTATTGTGTAATAAGCATTTTAAGGGTTAATATGAGTATTCAAAATTGCATAATTTAGAAGTTGTAGACCAGGATGTATTTATTTAATGTGTGTATGAGCCGTGAGTTTGAATAAATCACGGTGGTATTGTGATTTTGTTGAAGCTTCAAAAGTGTAGCTTTTGCTAAAGCTGCGGGGGCTTAACGTGATTCTGTCAATCTCACCCTCACTGCCAATCTAAACACTTACTTCATGTCTCCTCAAAATGAATTGAAGCTATGAAGACACGAGACAAATTAAAATGTCATGCAAAAGCTTTTCAATTAGGAAAGTTTTTGTTTTTTATTCCATTGAGTTTGGCCGTTCTGTGGTCAGGAAAGATCCAAGATCCACCGATATTCTTATTTTGTTATATTCAAGGCTCTGCTAGTATTTGTTTTATTATGACTTTGACGCGTGGAACAGAGCTTTAAGTTAGGAGTTAGGACCTCCAATGATTCTGATCACAGAGATTACTTAGATCTTTATGTTCTTGTTTCACCTGTGAGGAAAATGGTTTATCAATCTTCATTACTTTCCCCACATGTATATTTGGTTTCGCTCCTGCTCACCTTGGCCCCTCAATTTTCATGTGAAGAATTTGTATTGATTATAATGGATGTAAACATTAAAAGCTATTTACTGTAAGGTTGATTCGTCTACGTGGATCAAAAGATGCCATAGTATTCTATATTCAATCTTGTCTAGTAACAAACCATTTGAACGTAAATATTTCTTCATGATTTGACTTGTAATTTTCCTAGTCAATGTTGTCTTACCCCCCTTCACGGGGCTTCTACAGGTCTTTATCACACCTGCCTCAACTACTTACTCCCATTTTATTTTATGTATCCATTTATTCACCTTAAATTGTAATTTTTTCTTTGCAGAAATTGGATTTCAAGTTTCCCCTATCGGTATCCTGTATCCACTTTATCTGCTCAGCCATTGGAGCATATGTGGTAATTAAAGTGCTGAAGCTTAAACCACTCATATCTGTTGACCCTCAAGATCGCTGGAGAAGAATCTTTCCTATGTCATTTGTGTTCTGTATAAATATAGTTTTGGGGAATGTGAGCCTACGCTACATACCAGTTTCTTTTATGCAAACAATAAAGTCATTCACTCCTGCAACAACAGGTAATGTTCTTTAGTTGGTTCCCTAGCTGCTACCTGCTTTATGTTGTAATTTTAATGACAATTTAATCTGATCTCGGTAAACTTGCACAGTTGTTTTGCAGTGGCTAGTATGGAGAAAATATTTTGACTGGCGTATTTGGGCTTCTCTCGTACCCATTGTTGGAGGGATTCTTCTGACATCTATTACAGAGCTTAGTTTTAATATGTTCGGATTTTGTGCTGCCTTATTTGGCTGTTTGGCTACTTCTACAAAGACTATCCTTGCAGAGGCTCTGTTGCATGGTTACAAATTTGACAGGTACGCAATTTACGCTTTGCTATTTCTGTTGTTTTTTCTTTCTGATGGGTTTCTACCCGATTTAATGTCAATTCAATAGAAACTTAATGAAAAAGTAGACATTTTATTATGAACACACCCTCTGGATCAAGATGATCAGAGGATAATGAATGTGATACACTCTTGGACTAATTGAGAGTGCCCCAATTCTTACTCACTTTGCGACAACTCCTTTATTCCCGCCGCTGTCTTATTTATTACATCCTGTTAGTTAGTTAGAGCTGTTAGCCAACAGATATGTCGGTTACATTTCCCCCCTATTCTTTTCCACACATACACCTTCTTAATGGATGTCACCTATCAATACTCAACCCAAAACTCGCCTTGTCCTCGAGGTGAAAATGTGGGTAAAACTGTGGATCACATTAGAAGCTGATTTGCAGGAATTCTCAAATTAGGGCAAAACCGAGTGAGGACTTCCAAATTCCCTGCTTTGTCAAACGATGTCCATGGATTGTTGCTGTAATTCCCAGTGCTCATAAAGTGCCACTGGTGGTGGCTGAGCTTGATGATGAGTAAGGGCTACTTGAACTTGCTAACATAGTACCGAGTGAATTCTACTGTTGGGTGGAAGCTGCAACTTATAAGCTACTTTTACCACCTTGTGTAGGATTTGGAAAGGGCCATAGTATCTAGGGGCCAACTTCTCATTTTTTCTTTGTACATATGATCTCAGCTTGTATGGTTCAGCCTGCTTGCTTGAACAGTTCTGCCCAAAACTGGCTGAGAACAAATACGTCCCTTTTAGTTACAATTGATTCTGGGAGTCCACGTAACCTGACCACTTCAGCGATGAATAGCTTTGCAGAAATAGGATGTGAAAGTGGCTGAAAATGTATGTACTTTGTACCACCCCACCCCATCCTTTTTTACTGGTTTTGAGCATGCCACAAAGGTACTTTTGGGACAAACACTTTGTTCCTTCACCCGTTCTATTTCTTACATCCTGTTTGTTAGTATCATGCAGCAACATTGAAACATGATAATATATGCAACAAAAAAAAAAACTTCTGGATTTACATAAAAAAGGGTGTTGATGATTTTGTTTCACGGCTCTATAATCTTGAACCAAGTTCCTTATTGTCTCTCCTGATCCGTACCTGTGTGCATATGATAATTTAAGATTGCAAATATTCACAAAAACACCTTCTCTAGTGCTTGATGATTTTGCTATATGCTAAGATAAAAGTAGACAGATGTTTATGTAGTCTGGATATGACACAGTTCCATTAGCACTTGCATATGAATTGGAGAAATAAGCTCTAAATTAGCAGATACTTTTTATACAAGAAGTCATAAATCAGGTAGGTTGAAAATTAGCATGGTTGATGTAAACGATCTCAGGCCATCTTGATGTTACTGTAGGATGTAAACTCCAAAAACTTTTGAACTGTTCAACTTATATTTTCATTTATTCTATTTATGATGAGTTAAGTTTTCAAGTCATGTTCTTTTTTATACATGTAATATGGATGAATACTGTATCCTGGACTGATGTTTGGAATACTCCCTTAATTCCTCAATTGAATGGCCATTTTTGTGTTACTTAGCTTCCAAAAGTTTTAACGATTTCCAGAACTGTATGAACATCTTTTACTACTGTAGGCTCTGTACTGTAACATGTATATATAAATTTCTGATCAAAATTCACATAAGTGCTGTGTTTTCAACATTTGTTGCTGTGTCTGCTTTTATGCATTATTTAAAAAAAAAACTCTTGCTACTGTGTATGTGATGATCTTTATCATTACCTTTATTACCCACTTTGTCTTAGCTATGCTATGATCTTTATCATTTTTGTTCTGTTCTGTTCTTAGCTATGCTAGGTTTTGATTTGGCAATATTTTTCTGCAATACATAGACTAATTGTTCGTGTTTTGTATATGCAGCATAAATACAGTTTATTACATGGCACCTTTTGCAACCTTGATCATGGTGTTTCCTGCGTTGTTACTTGAAGGCAATGGAATTCTTGAGTGGTTCAGTATCCATCCTTATCCTTGGGCGGCCATGATCATTATTTTCAGCTCTGGTGTTTTAGCATTCTGCCTTAATTTCTCTATTTTTTATGTGATTCACTCCACCACGGCTGTAACATTTAATGTTGCTGGAAACCTTAAGGTGAGATCTATCAAGCAGATATAATTCCCCTAAATTATTTGGTCTTACATTCTAATTCTTCATATCTGTCGTCAGTTGGTTAATTTCATGTAATATTTTTCATATTTTCTCGTTAAATACCTTGAGAAAGTTGAAACTGTTGCCAGACACTTTCATATAGTTTCATCGAATTCTACACTTCAAAATTGCATGTAAATCACACACTGATGTCATGTGTGAATGACGTGCAACCAACCTGTGATGTCTTAAGTCATTTTGCACTTACCAACTAACATAATCATGCTTTTTGTGCAGGTTGCAGTCGCCGTCCTCATTTCTTGGCTGATATTTAGGAATCCAATTTCATATATGAATGCGGTTGGATGTGCCATAACTCTTGTTGGATGTACATTCTATGGTTATGTTAGGAACATGATCTCCCAACAACCACCAGTTCCGGGAACTCCTCGGACACCCAGGACGCCTAGGAGTAAGATGGAGTTGCTTCCGCTTGTAAATGATAAATTAGATGACAAGGTCTAATTGGTTTAGTTACTAGTGAAGTTTCTGTTGTTTGAAATTACAGTAATAGCTAAAGGTAAAAAAATATAAAAGTGACTTTGATTGGATTATTTATCCTGTTAGATTTTCCTCAGTTTATAATACACAGTTCTTTTTTGATCCCCTCCATCTCTCATGCCCTCCCAGCATGTTGGCTTGATTTCAACATGACTATTATTCTCCCCATTTTTCTATTTTATTTGGAGGTATGATCGCAACCTACATCATACTTGTGATGATAGCTAATGGTTTTTATGTATTTATGTAAGTTAAAATTAATTGAAAAAACTTTAATGGACAAAGCCAACAACGAATGAAGTTAATAAGTTACAACAACAATCCTCTTTTTTTTTGACCAAAACAATCCCTTTATTTATGAGCTGAATTACACAAGTAACATAAGTTATCTTGTTTGCTATTCAACATAATAAGTCTATCATGTGATTCACCAGAAGATTTTGTGAATAAAATTTAGATGTACTCGAATCTTAATTATAAGAAGAAAAAAAAATCAAAGAACAATAAAACTAATGCAATTAGTTTTTATAACTTTTTCATTGTATTTTTACAAGTATACCTTTACAGAGAATTGTGAAATGTTAAATACGTTCATTAATATTAAATAGACAAATCAAATATTTAATGAGGGGGAAAAAAGTTTTTTAAGTAATAACAACTCTTTAAAGTTTCCTTCAAAAAAAAAATCTTTAAAGTTGTGATATTTTCTTATAAATAAGATTAATTTTTTTTTGTTAGTGTCATTTTTGAATGAGAATTGCTATTTCACACAACAACCTAAACCATGAATTCCACGATATAGTGAAAAACAGGGTGGCTGATTATTACAGTTTTTAACGGAAATCATGGGGCTGATTGTGTTAATTGTGGTTTTCGTAGTTACATCCCTCGTGGTAACAAGTGTTTCCCTTTTTAAATTGATTAAATCATCAACTTTGTTGTGGAACTTCCACTCTCTTATATCTCTCTCCCTTCACAACTCACACCAACAATCATGTTTTTATCAATTATTATAGGAGAATTAATTAGGTTAAGCAATTAACACAAATAAGTTTTTATTTTATTTTTATAAAAGTAATGTAATCATTACTTGGTCGAATGTAACAACTTATATTTTCAAGACAAAACTCTATTTATGGGTTCCTTAACCAATGCATTTGGACATCGGTGAGTAACCTTATATACTAAATATGTGAATTAAATTGATGCAACCTAGTCATTTCATTAGTGGAAAGGCACGGTAATTAGAATCCATGGTACATATATTTTTGTGTCAATTTATTTTCCCATTTGTTCCTAGTGGGGGATCTTAACCTAATCCTGACTAGCAACTAAAGATCTAAGCCAGTAGCCAGAAGTTCTTCTGCCACCTTGTGCTGATGAGGTAGTTAATCATCTCTTGTCTTCTCTTCCTCACTCCTATTTTGCATTTAGCTGAGGAGAGAGGAAGGCTTCTTTTGGCTCATTATGAGTTTTGACATTTTCAATATCATTTTTTGAAAAATATTTTGAGGGAAGAATCAGATTCACCTAGAAAAATACATTTTACTACTCATGCTATGGTTGCAAACTATCAACTGCTCTCGTTAACTGTAACTAATATCTATCAAAAAGTTTCCCTTCCACCATAGAAGCAACACACAAAACCTGAAGCATAGGTTTGGTGGGTGAAACCAAGCACATATGTGTATATCTTGCTCTCTTTCTTTGGAAGCAAAGCTTCAACGGATGTTTAATCTTCTAACTTTGAGATATTGAAGAAATCTAAAATGATTTTGAACATTCCAAATAGAGGTGTATGGATTTAATCTTCTAACTTTGAGATATTGAAGAAATCTAAAATGATTTTGAACATTCCAACAGAGGTGTATGGATTAGTGAATAGGGGAAGTGAGTGAGTGTTCCACTTATGCCCCACATCGACTAATGCATCAACTTAACTAAGCAGCTCACATATAAAATGAGAGGACATCTCACAGTTTTAAATCACGGAGCTGTGTGATGATTACATAGCGAACTATTCTTTCGCCTTTTACTAAAGAATACCGTGTGAGTGTCACAATTAGCAGCATACGCTAGTTTTTGGAAGAGTCTTCCTTTGTGAAGGCTCTGCAATATTAGTTTAAATTTTATTCATTGTTTTCTTACCATCTAGTGTTGCACAAGTGGTATTGAAACATGATTTGGATTTTCTCAATTGTGAAAAAATGAGAGTTATGTGGATTGTCTTACTGGGAAAATGTCAAAAAATATACTACCAAAAAATAGAGTTAAAATATGTTGTTAGTTCATAATATTAAATTTAGTCCCTACAAAAAATTTATTCACTTTTAGTTCCTATTTGCATTTTACAGGGGGAGTAAAAGTGCCCATTTTTTGTAAAAAGTTTTTAAAATAGGGACTATTTTCACAAACTACAATATTACCATTAAAATTTTATAGGAACTAAACTTGAAAACTTGTGATTTTGTAAGGACTAAAAACATACTTAACTCTATATTCACAAATAGTTTTTCTAACCTATGCAACATTGTATAGGTTAAGATCCAATAAATAAACTTGTTTTCTTTATCGCGCATGAACTCTAGCATTTGTTGGCAACAATCGAGGCTGCAATGGCTTCGTGAAAGGGATGCAAATTCCAAGTTTTTTCATGGTATTATGTCTAGTCGAAAACGAAAAAATGCTATCCCGTTCTTCTTGGTGAATGGGGTGTTGGTTGAAGGTGTAGATAATGTCTGCAGTGCAGTGTTCTCTCATTTCTCTTCTCACTTTTGTGCTAGAAGTGTTGTCCACCCCTCTATGGAAAGTGTGTGTTTTCGTACCTTGTCTCATAGAGAGGGGGCTGGTTTGATCAAGCCTTTTTCAGTTGATGAGGTGAAGGCAATGGTGTGGGATTGTGATAATTTTAAGTGCCCTGGTCCTGACAGTATATCTTTTGGTTTCATTAAAGATTTTTGGGACATTTTGAAGGATGATGTGTTGCGTTTTTTACATGAATTTCATAGAAACGGAAGATTGTCTAAGGGGATAAGGTGGGAAGTGGTGATCTTGTTGTAGTGTCACATCTTCAATTTGCGTATGATACTTTAATCTTGGGAGAGAAGTCGTGGGCTAATATTCGAGCTATGCGAGCAGTTCTTCTTCTTTTTGAAGCTCTGTCTGGTTTGAAGGTGAACTTCTCCAAGAGCCAGTTGGTTGGGGTAAATGTGCCTGCCTCCTAGTTATCTAAAGCTGCTATGGTGTTGAATTGTCGGGTTGGTTCCATTCCTTTTGTGTATCTGGGTCTGCCTATTGGTGGAAATGCGAGACGTTTGGCTTTTTGGGAACAGTTACTGCACCGACTCAAATCTAAACTGTCAAGCTGGAACTCCAAACATTTATCCTTGGGTGGTCGTCTGGTCTTACTGAAGTCTGTCCTGTTATCTCTGCCTATTTATATGTTTTCTTTTTTCAATGCTCCTTCAGGTATCGTCTCCTCTATTGAATCTATTTTAAATTGTTTTTTTTAGGGGTAGTGAGGACCATAAGAAAATTTCTAGGAGTAAGGAGGTTGGAGGTTTGGGGGTAAGGAGAATAAAAGAATTTAATTATGCGTTACTAGGGAAGTGGTGTTGGCGGTTGTTGGTGGAGAGAGAGAGTTTGTGGTTTAGGGTGTTGTCAGCGAGGCACGGTATGGCCGAGGGGCGGTTGAGGGGTGGTGGGAGAAACACTTCTATGTGGTGGCGTGATATAGAGGTTTTGAGTAGGGAGGAGTGGTTTATGGATAATGTTAACCGTTATGTGGGTAATGGGGAGAATACTTGTTTTTGGTCGGATGTGTGGATTGGTGATGAGTCGCTTCGTCTCAGGTTCCCTAGATTATTTGACTTGTCTTTGTGTAAGGATGAGTCGGTGGCTAGGATGTGTCAGTTAGGGTGGGGGGATGAGGGGCAAGCGTGGAGTTGGAGGAGGAGTTATTTCGCATGGGAGGAGGAGGTGGTGGGGGAACTTAAATTATTACTTCACAATGTGACTTTGCAGGTTAATAAGGCTGACAGGTGGCTTTGGAATTTGGAAACATCTCATGATTATTCAGTCCGTAGTGCTTATAATTTGCTCACAGTTCAACCTCCTGCTGGTGCTACAGTGGCATGTACCTCTATTTGGAATAAGGATGTTCCCCTGAAGGTCGTCCTGTTTGCTTGGCGTCTATTTCGCGATAGGTTGCCAACAAAGGATGATCTTCTTCGTCGTGGGGTGATTCCTAATGATTCCCGAATGTGTGTAGCTAGGTGTGGCTCTGAGGAGACTTCCAACCATTTGTTCTTACATTGTCCTTTTTTTGGTTCGGTTTGGCACTATATTTCCAGGTGGATGGGTATGTCGACGGTAACTCTCCTATGTGTGGGGGATCATTTCAATCAGTTCACTTTTGTTGGCAGTTTTGCAAAGGCTCGCCGAGCAATTTTACATGTTCTTTGGTATGCAACAGCGTGGGAAATTTGGAAAGAAAGAAATAATAGGCTCTTTAAAGGCACTCAATGCCCAATTGTTCAGGTGGTAGATAAAATTAAGTCACTCTCTTTCATGTGGTTGAAGGCGAAATTTCCTTCACTTTTCTTAAATTATCATGGGTGGTGGCTTAGTCCATTTACAATTTTGGGCATAGGCTACTAGTTATTTGCTTTCTTTAGTTACTGCTTTTTGTTTTTACTGTAAATACTGTTGTGACTCTGGTGTTTCTCTCTGGCATACCTTATGCTAGGGAGGACTTTTTGATGTGGTAATATATTTCATTTTATCCTCTTCAAAAAAAAAACTTATGTCTTTGATAAGGCATACTTATGCTTTAAATTTTTAGTCTAAGTCTAACCTATTTAAGTAAAATTTGACTTGACCCGACCTATCATCCTAATCATCATCCTGCCGTTTGCTTCTCACTGTATACAGGAGTTGAGTCAAATGAAATTATTTGAATAATGGGAAAATTCAGATCGGATCTTAGATTCCAGCATCATCGAGATACTCTACTGGTACTAACAAAACTATGGAAAATAAAATTGAAATTTTGTTCCCGTAGGCATAACGTGTGCGTGCGTGCTTGGGAAGAATCAGCTATACTATATGCCAAATTTATATTCATTCAATAATTTTGGACGAAACATAAGACATTCACCATAATTGGTGCCCATTTGGACGGCAAAATGCAGAGAATCTAAAATAATAACCTCCCTCAGTTGCATCCAAACTCAAAAAGTCCAAAAACCTAGTAATAAAACTTAAAATATTAATCATTGAAACTTATAAGATTTATTTAAAACATATTCAAACCTATAAACTCATGAATCATGATATTAGAGAATGACAAATGACAACACTTATATTGTGAGATGTTGTGGGTTCAAGTTCCCATGAATTCTCCCTAGAATGAGAAAAATGTATAGTTAATCAGAAAATTAAATTCAAGTGGTTAATGAGTTCCATCAATGACAAATTGTTTAAGAAAATTTGAATTTGATTTTTGGATGAAATAGTTTTTGACAATACTTTACTTATATTTCAACCAAACTTCAAATGATCAGGATCCTTTTCCTATGAGAATTAGAGGGTTAAAAAAATATATAGTTTTTTTTTACTAACACAAAGTATAGTTATTTTAGTAAGTAATTGGCGAGTTTTAGGATTTTTATGCTTTAAAATATTGAAATTTTATTTCTTTGATTATTTATTAATTACATTCCTAATTTTAATTGAATAGTTGTAGAACTTTCCCTAAAATAAATTGAATAGTTGAAGAACCAGTTTTCAAAGAAATTATAAATGAAATATATTGAATGACTAAATAATTAAAACTAAAATATTTATTAATTAAATTTAATATAAAATCACTCATCTTTTTAGTTAAAAAGAAAAATCACTCCTCTTTTTTCCACGTCCCTTTGATAACCATCCCAATAAAAAAAACTATCCCTGATTATAGGTTCAACTTATAAAGAAAAAAAATATCTGTCACTAATATAAATGACTTGATAAACTTTAAACTAATTACTCCATTCTATTGTATTATATGTTATTTTGAAAAGAAAACAAAAACTTCATTGCAGATCAAACGTGAGAAATGTTAACGAGTGTCCCGGGTACTCTTTAAGAATCTTAAATGATAATTTTTTATAAAAAATCGTGTATTTAATGCATTAAAAGTTGAACTATTTAACGTTTTTAAAGAATACTAGTTTCATAGTTTGGAATGTTTAAAAATGCCTCAGGCACACGTTAACAAGACTCTATAATAAAATACCCAGTGACTAATATAATATTATAAGCTATTGTCTTCTAACGACAATATTTATGTATATATACAATACATTGCCTATGCTCCCCAACAACTTGAAACAACGGTTTTCACAAATCAAAGATACCTCCAAATCAAACTCACAAAAAAACAATAATCTGAAACTTGAGGAAAAGATATCCAACATCATCATGTCTGAATGGTCAGCTGAAAATGCCAAGAAGGCTTATCTTCAAGCTCTCAAAATGGTAAGCAGAGAAAGATCATATATCATCATTTTATTCGTAAATTGAATCTTTTTTTTTCCTATATGCAAGATAAATAGTCTCAAGGTTTTGTGTTGAGTGGTTGTTCTTGCCTCGCGGTTGCGCAACAATTTTTGATATACTAGAGAATCTGAATTAAATGTAGTTTTAATATATTTTTTTAGAGGTAGAATTAAATGTAGTTGATATGGCCATAGTTGCAATAACAAAGCATAAATATCAAAACTTTGATTATTTTATTTTTTTTTCCGGATGGAGACATGTTAGTTTTCAGGGTTTGAACCTTAAACCTCCTTAATTAGTTTCCAGTCTTATATTTCTTAATTTCATTTTGTAGGCCAAAAGGGACAAAGAACCCGATGTAGCCGAATTCATATCAGCTATTGCAGCAGGAAAAAATGCACAACTCATGGTGGTAGCAAGTGCTAACGTGGCTGATTCTACCACGCTAGCACTAGCTGCAGCCTCTCAACAAACACACGGCCGTGTGGTATGCATTTCATGTGGACAAAATGAATTACATGCATCCAAAGAAGCTTTAGGAGTTCATAAAGATAGTGTTGAGTTTGTTGTAGGAGATGCTAAAACCCTTCTCTTAAATGACTACAAAGGAGCTGATTTTGTTCTTGTAGATTGTGACATGAATAATGCAAGAGAAGTTTTTCTAGCAGCATTTAAAGGTGCCAACAAAGATGGAGCACTTGTTGTTGGTTACAATGTTAGGCATAGGGCATTGAGATGGAGACAATTGAGGGCAACATATTTACCTATAGGAGAAGGGTTGCTTGTGACCAAAATTGATCTTAATGTGAAGAAGGATAATGATATGGTTGTCCAAAGGAATAAGAGTAATTGGATTGTTCAAGTAGATAATTGCACCGGAGAGGAACATATATTTAGGGTCACCTCTCCTAATAAGAAAATACATGTTGAGGTTTAAGTCGTAAATTGATTGATGATGCTGACAACATACTCTTTAACATATTTTGTATTATTAGATAAAATTCATGTAGAGTTAAAAGAAATTTATCTAAAATTTAAGTATGTTAAAAGTAGTACTTAGGAGAATATATTTCAATCGCTTATGGTAAATGTTAATTGACAAGTCTTGAAGAATTGAGCAGGAGCAATTTGATATTCTGTTGTATCTTTGTATTGATTCGTTATTTAGTGTGGTCTGTAATTTACATTCTTGGCTTGTGAATGAAAAAAATATATATTAGTTATATATGTATGTTTTTTGGTCATAAAGATTGGTTATATTGGTAATCTTATCGATATAGGTAAACTTTTAGTATGGTCATGGATCAAACCTTTTTTAGGATGACTATCAATGAAGCATTTAATCGTTTTTAGATGCTTGAGATTAACTTTATTTGGAAATTTATTTTAAATTTTCTCTTGATTTGGTGTAATCGCGCTTTCATTTAAATAGTTGCGTTTTGTAACTTTTTGATCTTATGATACACCTGGCCAGCTAAGTGATCGATAAATTGCACTCTTCGAGTGAGTGTAAACTCCAAAGAAATTAAGAAATAAGAGAAGAGTTCAGAAAGAGAGAATTCTCATTAATATTTAGCATAAAACAGAATGACAATTACACTGTGATGTAAAGGATTGGTAGCTCACAACCTTACGAACATAGCAGAGAGTAAAATGCAGCTGCAATTGCTGTCAGCCAGCTTCTAGAATCATGGATTGCAAATAAAGTCCTCCATCCATTTGGATTTATGAATTTGTCTCTTGCCAAAGCCCATAGTCATTTTCTCACTAGCATATTGGTATATTGGATGACTCTTCATCATTTGGGCTCATTACCTCTTCATGGATTGGATCACAAAATCCTCAGGCCACTCAGCCGGTACACTGACAACGCGTCTACAACTTTATTAGAGGCACCCGACTTGTATTCAATGCGGAATTGGAATCCCAATAGTTTGCGAACATACACTTCTTGATCCGGTGTTTGAATAACTTGTTGGAGAAGTTCACGAATGCTTTTGTGATCAGTTCTAATCACAAAATAATGACCGAGCAAGTATTGTCTCCACTTCAAAACGGCCTCCGTAATAGCATGCAATTCTTTGATGTAAACCGAGGCTGCACACATTTTAGGGCCCAATTTCTTGCTAAAAAAAGCAATGGGACGACCCTCTTGCATAAGAACAACACCTATCCCCAAATTCGACGCATCAGTCTCAATAATGAATTCTTGTGAAAAATATGGAAGGCGAAGGACTGGGGAGGCCATCATGGCTGCTTTGAGAGCTAAGAAAGACGAATCTGCAGTGCAGTCCACTCAAAAGCCTCATGGCATAGAAGGTCAGTCAACGGGGCTGCAATACTCGCATAGTTAGCAATAATACCGGTAAGAGCCAAAAAACCTATGAGTTGCTTCACTGTTTTAGGGATAGGCCATTTTGCCATAGCTTCCAGTTTACTAGGATCAGCCTTGAGAGGAGACAATGTGACCAAGGTAGTCAATAGAATCTTGACAAAATAAGCATTTAGACAGTTTCACATAAAATGAATTAGTGAGTAGGCAATCTAGTACAAGTTCCAAGTGCACCAAATGATATCCTCTAAAGATGAACTGTAGATCAAAATATCATCAAAGAAAACAATGACAAATCATCGTAAAAATGAAGAGAAAAGGCGATTCATTGTAGCTTGAAACATGGAGGGAGCGTTTGTTAATCCGAACGGCATGACGAGAAATTTAAAGTGTCCGTCATGGGTCCGAAATGCTGTTTTGTAGCTGTCCCTTGGATGAACACGAATTTGATGATAACCCGCGCGAAGGTCCAATTTACTGAAAATAGAAGCACCACCAAGCTCATCTAGCAACTCATTAATTGTGGGAATGAGAAATTTGTCCTTGACAGTTGCGGCATTTAATGCTCGGTAATCAACACAAAAACGCCAAGAGTTATCCTTCTTGCGCACTGATACAAATGCTGCTATAGGCCACCCTAAGAGGATGACTCGTAGGCCCACCTATTTGAATGATTATGTGTCCAAGTAACTAGTTGAAGGGAACTTTTTTTTCTTAGCTTCTAGTATTACAGTGGTAGTTATTCTCTTATCACGCACCAACAAGACCAGTGATGAAAACGGACTATGACTAGGCATACATGTGTCTAAGAGATGAATTTGAGATGTTTTCGGTAGCCAAAACATTGCGGTTCAATAAATCACTAATGTTGGTATTGAAAAAGTATTCAGTTTGCTAGTGGCTATTGAATGGATGTATGATTTAGATTTCAAGCAATCATCTTCTCTTTGGACTCAAAAGGCATTGTTGATTCTTTTAACTTTGTAGTATTTTATCTTCTTTACATGACAACTCTTATTTCGAGTTTTCTATAAGAGATACTAATATGGTTGCTAATAAACTTGTAAAGTTGGCCATGTATTTCTATATTGTATTTGATCTCTTGATCTTTAATGAAATGAATTAGTTTTCTCTTATAATTTTTTTTTATTATAAAGCTTGCTTATTTGTATCCATGGCATTGATAATATTGTACGTATAGTATAAGGACAATGCTAATATGGTGCGAAAGTTTGTGTGCAGAAATTGACGAACAAGCGTACCCGATGCATTAGTTGCATTTTGTTAATGGGAAGCCAATAACATTACTACTCCATTTATGGAATACATGGGACAGTTACTATAATTTATTACTCAAAATTAATTTTTTAAATAAAATATAATACTATAATAGTCCTATATAAAGGAATACATGTAAGCATGACAACAAATCTCATACCCCCATGTACCCGCCTAAACCAAACTCAGTTTGACGGGTTTTCTCCGCTTTCTTCTATTTTTACCTTTCATTTTAACTATTTTATTTTTTTATGTTATTACTTATTTTATCAATTAAAAAACTATTTAAATTTTTTTGATAAGGCAAGAGTCCAAACATAAAAAAGGAATAGAAGAAAGTCCAACAGAGTTGGAATGCCTTGCAAATTTCAGTCTATGTCAGGTGCTCATATATATTATTAAAAAAAGGAAAAAATAAATACAAAAAAGAACTGGGGGACATAAACCTAACTCAGTCAATCCACACAAACTGTATGTCAACTCAATCGAGGGATATAATTAAATAAAAACAACACCAGTGAATGTCTAACTTGCGGTGTATGGACCAACCGTCAACACGAAATGGATCCAAGAACCAACAACTCCTTGCGACAACAACAAGCATAACATCTCTTTCGAGCTAAACAGTCCACCATTAAAGACTGATGAGGATTTTGAAACCTCCCAAAGTTATATAGTGCCAAACTTCGTGAAGGTGAGAAATTCGACCGCCAACACAGATACAGAACCCCACGCCTATAACCCGTTGTGCTGCGACTGAAAGTTGCACGGCCATTTCTAGCCAAATCCAATAGAAAGCAACTCAAATTCAATTGAAGGCCAGATTGAGGGGTGGTCAATCAACGAGTCTGAGCACCACGAGCACCGCCAACACGGTAACACCCGCACCCACTATTCGCAGCAACAACGGACAACAGGTACATGACCATTTCTAGCCTAGAAGACATGTTACGAAGCACATCCAAGATAGCAATACAACATTGAGGGGTCAAGGCCATTTCTAGCCACATGACACTGTTGCAAAACACACCAACCTGTAGCAATATCAGAAGGTATGAACCACGACAGTACCATAGGGAAACAACCGTAGCTGCAACAAATAAAAAAAAAACATCAACAATCCAGAACATCAAAGAGCAAATCCAGATTCACCCTTTTATCAACACAAATCCACCGCAGGGAAACTCCGGCGAAACACACCACAGCGACGCAACGGAGGGGACCACCACGAAGATTTGAAACAAACCAGCCACCACACGCCGCCGTAGTGTTTGTGCGAACAAAGCAGAAACGGCGGAGAGGAAAAATGGTTTAAACCACAGCCACCGGAGAGAAGACGGAAACCACCATCACATTCGGTATCGAACAAACCGACCAACCGCCGCAAGAACCGCTGGTAGATCTGGTTGGGAGGTGGTGCGGGTGGCTAGCGCCAACCGTCGCACCCCTCACAGCCATCGCTACATCAACCAAAGGGGTGTGGAAAAGGACAACTCGGTTGTTCTTGTTGTTGAGTTATGCGAGTCTGCGATTTCTCACTACAAGAAAAAAATGTATTTTGCGACACTTCATTTGCGACCCCTATCTTAAAACTGCCTCAAAATACACATCTGCGACGGTTGTTGCGACTGTTCTGGTCAACAGTCGCAGGATTTTTTGTTAAATCATAAGGCATGTTGTAATTGGTCATTCCCCCTTGGCCAAATTTTTCATCTCACTCTAAGACTAACTTTCATCTCCCGCTTTCTTTCTCACTTTCCCAAACCCTAAGACCCAAACTTTTCATCTAACTCTCAAACCTC
>Ga0315914_1000543_pt1 | contig 48585 bp, 25 predicted proteins | sample MpolenodulesMG_FD_203920 | JGI IMG/M metagenome (GOLD analysis project Ga0315914, IMG submission 203920) | Medicago polymorpha root nodule microbial communities from Los Angeles, California, United States - elongated nodules | ecosystem: Host-associated > Plants > Roots > Nodule | place: USA...
TGAGAATTCTGATAAATTACTTTTCTCCATAGCAGTAGTTTTGATAAATATTGCAATGGTTTTGAAATATTGCAGTACTTTTGAAACTTCATAGAGATGATGGATTTTAGCTTTTACACTTTCTTCTTTTCCTACACTTTGATTGATGAATGATGAACTTGACGATTTGTTCATTGTTTTTAAATGAATTCAATGGTAAAATTCTGCTCTTGAAACAACTGAAATGATGATGATAAAATTTTGCTCTTGATCATGATAAAATTCTGCTCTTGAAACAATACAGTGGTTCTTCTGTCAGTGATAACAATAGCCTCTAAGATATCACCAAACTGATAAAACAACATTTGTGTCTCTCTTGGTTTCCCAAGCCAATCCTTGGAAAAAGTTTGTAACTAATTACACTTGCATAAAATACAAATTTTCATATTTACATACTTTTTAAAACAATGCAACTTTATATTGAATGAAAATGTGCAAAAGTTACATAATGTTGCTTATGCATGGTTCTAAATTGCAGTTGTGATTGTGCTACAAATTTTGCTGTTTGCGATTCACATTTAGCATCTCACTATCATAATTCACTTTTTTTTTAATGAGCTAATATTATTCACGACGGGCTGTACAAGAAGCCATACCGCTTGCGGATAAAAACGGAAAAAACGGAACATACAAAAGGTGCCGTATATAGGCGGAGCACCAAAAAACCACCTTTCTCAAGGATTAAAGTATACAAATATGCTAAGCATGATGCTAAAGTATACAATAAAGGAAAGAGGAAAACAATAGGTAATAACAACCCCTAAACATTGTCATAATAGCAAGTTCCCAACAAGTCCCAGCCGAGCATACCAAAGCCTCGCTAACAGCCCCCTAAACACTCCAATTGTGCGCACCACACCAGAGCAACGCCCACTAGAAAAACCAGCCGCACAAGGGGACGCAAAACAGAACCAAAAGAGCTCCAAAACACAAAACAAGAGCTTAGAAAGAGCTTCCTCCACTAGAACAAGGAGCAGCTGCTGTACAATAATAACGACAGCACCAGAATCCACACAAGGATCCGCCAAAACAAAAACCTGTCACATGATTCTTGATAAAACATTACAAGTCTGTCAAAACAAAAATGTTACATTCTCTCAAATTTGTGCAACAGACAAGATGCATAATACAAGATAAAAGTACTTGAACATAATTTGTGATAATTCAAAACACATGCATAATCTCACTGCCACTGTCGTAATTCAAAAAACCAGTAGCAAATTGTTAAACCATTACCTCACTGTCACCGTCATATCAGACAGATTTGTGATATTTTACATCAAAATTCTTAAACCTTACAAGTCTCCTAACAAACACATCAAAGTACTTGAACATTACACCAGCAGGAGATAAAAAAACACCAGCATTGGAACAATTGAAATGATGATTATAAAATTTGCAAACTCAACAATTTGCAATGAAACACCAGCATTGAAACATTGAAACACCAACATTCAAACTCAACCATTTGCAATGACATTTGAAAACAATAAGTTGAAACATTTAAGATAAAATTTGCACTTATGTCAAGACAAAAATGAGAATATCTCACTGTCAAGAAATGCCTAGAAAACAAAACACCCAGGCACCTAGAAAACACACAGGCACCTAAACACTGCAGGCCCATAGCAGAAACACGCCACCAGCCAAAACAGAACTAGTAGAACAGGTTCTGCATCTGATAATTCTTGATAACATGTTCATTACAAGTCTGTCAAAACAAAAATGTTGCACTTTTCACAAATTTGTGCAACATACAAGATAAAAGTACTTGAACATAATTTGTGATAATTCAAAACACATGCATAATCTCACTTTCATTGTCATAATTCAAAAAACCAGTAGCAAATTGTCAGACCATTATCTCACTGGCACTGTCATAACAGACAAGTCTCCTAACAAACACATCAAAATACTTGAACATTACAAGTCTCCTAACAAACACATCAAAGTACTTGGACATTACAAGTCTTATAAAAAACACATTAGAGTACTTGGACATTACAAGTCTCTTAACACACACATCAAAACTGTGAAATTACAATGAGTTAACCTGGCTTGATTGTGTTGCTTAAAATGTATCTTGATGTTGAGTTCCATTGCTTAATTGGCTTGATTGTGTTGCTTGAATTGTGTTGCTTGATTGCTGCATAATACAAGAAAAGTTAAATAAATGATAGGTTAAACAAAATCTAACAAATTGATAAAAGAAAAATACGTACCGGTAACGATTGTACTAAACCATCTTGAGATTTTTTCTTTTTTTTCTGAGTGCATCTTTGCCTTTTTAGCTTCTTTTTCAAGCCAAGATTTATAACGTCTTTTAGTCTTACGTGGACAATCCTTCGTCTTTATGCCTTTTGCCTTGCCAACGGTGTCTTTGTTGTTGTCGACTTCATCATTCGCAATTGATATGGATACATGAACCATTCCACTTGATTCTCCATCCGGATATTTTTTGGACAACATATCGTTAACTATTTTGCTGGACTCTTCATAAACTTTGGACAAAAATGTGTAAGTTTCATGAGATTCTGAAGCTCTATTGGTCAATTTAAGCAGTTGAGGACAGAACTCATTGTACCGCTTCATGAAATGGGCTTTTTGGTCTAATTCAACATGCCTCCCACTCCAACCTTGATTATTTCCCAACCTTGCCTCTCTTGTCCATCGTTTTAGTATGTAGTGTTCGGGAATTAACTTAATGTTCATGACATCTAAAACTTTCAAAGCATGACTACATAAGATGCCATGTGTCTCAAATTTTTGACAATCACAAGAAACTTTTTCTTCCATAGGATTTCCCATTACCATCCTCTCCTTTGCATTATCATAATTTGTGACAACATACAAACCTTCTTTCACCTCCTTTATGCAAGTATCTTGATATTCTTTATATTCCTCTTGAAATTCCTCAAAAAAATTTGGAGTGTAAACATTTGCGGCTTGTAATAGCATACGAGCCTTCTTCATTTTCAATTTAGGCAGCTTATGTCTTGATTCAAATTCTGCTTCTGACTCATTGTTCCGTTTAGCATTGACAGCCCTTTTGAAGTGAGTAAAAAATTGCACCAAATTTAAATCTGACTTCAAATGGTTTTTCAAGTCAGCATTAAAGCTCTCACTTAATTGAGTAGATCGCATACCTGCAGTGAATGTATTCCGAACATAAGCCCATACCCATTTTTCCTTCAATTTAAAAATTGTATGCAACCATGAATCTTTCAAAACATTATGATCAACAAGTAAAGAATTCCATTCATTCAAAAATTCACTTTCCTCCTCGTGCAGATCTATGCATGCTTCAAAATCCAAACGGAATTGCGAACTCTTTTGATATAGATGGTTCACATGCCTAAGAGCGTTCTGTCTTATATCCCAAGTGCACAATCCATGAAATGTTTTTGGCATAACTAAAGAAATAGCTTTGGCCATTGCTGCATCTTGATCTGTTAGAATGGTTTTAGGCTTTTCTCCACCCATTGCTTTCAGAAAAGTTTCAAATAACCACTGAAAAGAAGGAATTGTTTCATCATATAACAATGTTGCCCCAAAAATGACTGTTTGCCTATGATTATTAAGTCCAACAAATACACCTAAAGGTCGATAATCCTTATTTGTCTTGTAAGTGGTGTCAAAAGTGATGATATCACCAAAGTATCCATAATCATTAATCATCTGTGCATCCGCCCAAAATATATTTGTTATTAGCTCATCAACATCCATTTGAAAATCATAAAAGAATGAGGGATTTTCACTTTCTTGTTTGAAATATGTCATCAAGGCACTCACTTCACCATACTTTAGTGATTGCTTCCTTTTGGTTTTAAGCAAATTCTTAAGGTCTTGGCTTGTAAAACCGACAGCCTCTACCCCACCAGCTTGCTTAGATATATATTGATGCAAATCTCTTGATCTTAAGCCAGATTCATCTCCCAAGACAATTTGTGATGCTTGTGCCTCAGATATGTGTCGATAGGAGCGAATCATATGAACATACTCAGGTGGAATAAGAAGGTGGTTATGTTGAGCTTCAAAGTCAACAACCTTATATTTCCCTATCTTTCGATCAAGTGAAATAACCATACGCGCTGTGCATCATGTTCTTGTTTCTGCTCTAGACTCCGCCGTCGGTTGACGTCTTTTGTCAACAACTCGCGTACCCTCTTTGAAGCATGTGAATCTTCTCGAAGTCAAAACTCCATCTATTCTGCTTTTATTTCCATATTCTCGACGAATACCAAATCCAATTCTTTTACTGTAATCATTATAAAATTCATATGCCACCACCTCATATTCAAACTTCATTCCCAAGTGAGGTCCACTATTGGCAATCCCTTCTTTCTCATGATGAACATTTTGTTCATGGATATTGTTCACCCATTTATCGACACAATCTGGAATTGATGATGAATCCATGTTTTCTGAGAAAGTACGTACATAGTTTTGGTGTCAGAGATTGTGATGAGCAATAAGAAAAGAATAAACTTTAAAGAAATGTTGAAAACAACAAGCGGTTTAAAGAAATACATACAAGAAATTTCATCATATAAATTAGATAGCACATGAATAAGAATAGTAGGAATAGCAGAAATAGCAATAGCAGTGATGCAAAAACCAGTAAATGATTCAAAAAAAAGCAATTGTAATGCAAAAACCAGTAAACGATGCAAAAACCAGTAAATGATTCAAAAAAGTGATTGTAATGCACAAACCAGTAAATGATTCAAAAATAGCGATTGTAATGTACAAACCAGTAAATGGTGCAAAAACCAGTAAATGATTCAAAAAAAGCTATTCATAGCAGCAATCCATAAACCAAATAGAGCTCAGACCATATATGATTCAAAAACCAAATAATGCACAAATCAATAGCAGCAATATAAGATTCACATACCACGGTTTGAAACCACGACGATTGTCTGATTTGAAACGACGGCAGCAACAACGGTTACCAGAAGAGGGGACGATGCATGGAGTGGAGAGGAGGATCTTGTTATTGAGAGATGAATGAACGGCGACGATTGAGATGAACGGGGGCACAATCAGTGGTTGTTGGCACTGATGAGAGGGGAGACGAAGAGATTTTGAGGAAAGTTGAAAAGAGAGTGAGTAAGGTTCACGTACGACAAGAAGAGAAGAGAAGCGCGTGTTTGCTCTCTTATTTTTTTTTTAATTAAAAAATCTGATGTTTTATTTATTTCTAATCTGAACCATTGAATTCATTTGTGCCACGTGTCATTCATTCAAGACCCTAAATGGGGTAAATGGAGCTGATGGTAAATGGAGCATACCTGGACTTCCGTCAGTGATTGTTTAAGTGACATTGCATAATATATGCAGAGGTCGTGGTTCGAATCTCGACACCCACTTATTCACATTAAATATGAATTTATAATGGCTAGACCATTTGACAAAAAAAAAACGTTGAATCAATATAATAGCCCAATATTAGTTTTTTTATCGTGTTAATGCCATGAAATTTTCACCGCAGTATAACAATAACTAATCTTATTCGAAGAACTTGCAGGCCTACAATGTGGTTTCTCATCTTCCAACTAAATTTTTTTAATATGCAAAAGAGAGTCCATGATCAGACTCCTTAAGAGAGTTGTTCTTCCAACCGTTTATATAATTTCGATAAGTCATGCCAATAATAGCTAAAATCAGATGAAAATGTATCAAATACTTGCCATTTACACGTTTTCGATCAATTTTATCACTTTTGTTGGCATTTCATCATTTTGATCAATTTTTATATTGCAAGTTTGTTTGCATATTTTCATTTTCTTTTCAATTTCAATGACGTTGAAGTTTTGTTGTTTTTGACTTATTATACCAATTTCAATGAATTAATATTTTTTTTGACAAATGAATTAATATATTTATAAGTAAAAGATTGATTTTCTTTTTTAAAGATAAGTAAAAGATTGATTAGAATACATTTTTTTACTGCATAATTAGTTTACAAATAAATGTCTCACTAACAAGTGCTCTGAGTACTTCAAAAAACTAAAATGAATGTCATCAAGACATGTGTTTTAATAGATAAAAACTTTATCTTAAAATTAGATATTTAATTGAATTATTGGAATTTTAAAAATTATTATTTTAAGCGAATGTTTGCCATAAATAAACAATGATATTTAGATATTTCAATTTTCTCCACATTCATTCAATCCCTAGGGTTCGTTTTTTTAATGATATATGTTAGTTTCTCAACACTCATTCAACACCTAAGGTTCATTTTTTTAATAATATATTTAGTATTTAGTATTTTTCTGATGTTAAGATTCGAACCTTAAACTCCTTAACTCATTTAATCCTTTAATTCAACCTTACTCATCCCCCCACACCTAAGTTGTGTTTGATTTGTCAAAAAAGAGATCAACAACTTTTGAGTACCTTGTTTAATTTGAAAACTAGTTGTGGAGCTGAACAAGTTAGATAACAGGAGACGAGATAAAAACATGAATTCATGTCATTTACTAAACAATGAAATAACTTTTTATCCAAGTACAAACTAAAAAACAAAAACTAAAATATCCTTTTTTATTTTTCAACTCTCTCGCACACAATTTTGCTATACCTTGTACTGTTTTGTTCTATCATGTGTATGATTCTATCCATTACCTACTCTTTTGTAAATCCAACACACTTTTCATATTCTCTATCTTTCTCTCTTTTATCACATCATTATTTTAACATATCTATGATGTCAATCTTTTTTTATCACTTTCTCTCATAAAATGTATACATTTATGTCTACAAGTCCTAATTCAATTGCCAAAAATAGTGAAATTACACTTTTGGGCGTTATTATTGTGATTCGAACTCCAATTTCTTTACCTTGTATCCGTTAGTTTTCAATGGTCTCTTGTCATTTCGTCTACCAACCAAATAAAATGTATGAGTTTTACTAACCAGTGTCCTAAGGATATTGATTAAGGATGTCAAAAATAGAAAATATTCATTAAAAACAACAACTTTTGATTTTCATAAAATTAAACATTTAACCTTTTACCAATTTTCAATACATAATTTCTATATTAATCTTATTAACTAGTGTCCTTACGGCACTAGTTAGCCTTTTCCAAAATGTATTTATTTATTTATTTAATGAGTGTATAGTAAACATATTTTATAGATAAGCATGGGCACGTTGTTTTTGGAGAAGAAAAAAAAAAGAAGAAAAGAACACCACTTGTCACGGAAACACACGAGAAAACAAAAGTATCAAATGCCCTGCGGGTTTTTAATGTTAAATATCCACAATCAAGCCATTTATTCAGGCATTTGGTGTCTCACCCATTAGTTGATTAGTCTCACGCATGACATGACCACTCAAAAACGTCTACTTTAAGGAAGCAATACTTACATTATTTATTTACTTATATTTGTGAATTTTGTTCAATTGAATAGACTAATATTTTCAAGATTTTAGTTAACGTTGAATTGTCAAAATAAATTTTGACCAAATTTTACTTACTTCTCGATTGAAGACTAGATTATCAATGAACTCTTTCCGTAATAACTTGAGGAATAAGATTTAAACTACTACATTTACTTTATTACTTATTGTTTCAATCTCAAGTATAAAATTGTGTTTATGAAATATTATCCGTTTTGAGTTGTGTAAATTTTTCGTGGTTTTATCATTTGTAATAGATGTTTCACTTAGTTTGACCAAGAAGAATGTATAGTTTATAAACTACTTTTAATCTAGACTTTCAAACAATGAGAGAATTTTTGGTCTAACAAAACAATTATTTTATTCACAATGATAGGGACAATAAACAAACTAAACTTTTAAAAGTTTCTGCAACATAGGAGAGTGGTGCATTTGCATGCCAATGACCCATGCAATGGGTAAAAAAATATCTGTAAAATTTAAAGTCCTTGAAAGAATGAGAGAGCAATTATGGATGATGGCTGAGCTGAGACAACGACATGTTAGGGTGTTACCCATAGCAAAACCAAAACCCAAAAAATGAAAAAGCTGAAAGCAAAAGATACTTGGAAGTTGAAGACTAGAACTTACTCATTTTCAGGTAACAATCTGTTTGATGACTGGGTCCTGCAGCTAGCAGAAATAGCTATAGTAAGCAAAACTTGTTACCTTTACAAATCAGACAAGTAATGCCAGGACAAAGAAATAAAGAAAAGCACATGAGCCAAAATTTGAATACACACATTGGCCATAAATTGATCTTGGAATGACCCTTGTTTTGGGGAGACTAAAAGCTAGAATAAAGTCATACATTGATCAGCAACAGATCATTGAAAGAAAAAATAAAAACAAATTAACAATATTTAATTTTCATAGGTTCACTCTATTAGAGGTATAGTAAGTACTAAGGTAAACAACTATTTTGATATCATACTATTATAGTCTCTAAATACATCAAAATTATTAATACATCCACACTCTTTTAAAAGTTAATTATTTTGGACTTTGAATCTCTTTTTAATTAGTTAATTTAATTTTTAAATGTGTCTTTTTTTTAGTCAATTTAATCCATAAAAATACTAACAAAAAGACAATATGGATGTTTTTAAAATATTTAGAAGTTATAACGATAATGTCTCACACAATTAGGGATCAAAATGATAGTTTGCTCATAAATATGGCCACGTAGAGTCGGATTTTGAAACTTGATTTGTTACATTTTGGAAAAAAGAAATCTCTTCTAGATTCAATCTTTAGTTACATAGAGTTATGAATTTAGTGTATGTTTCATCAGCAGAAGATTGGTTAAAACTTAACATCATGTGATACAATACGATTTATGTAGTTCACTATCTCCTAGATTTTTTACATTAGAATGAACTCATTCTAATAAAATTGATTGTAAAGGTGAGGACTATTCGCTCTTTATAAACATATGTTTGGACATTATCTCCTCAAATGCGAGACTACTATTAATTAGCACATCATTTCATTCTCAAGATCGGGCATTTGAAGCGTTATCCGAATGACCCATTGGTTCAACAAATCTAGGATAAACTCTAAAACTAATTTAAGTTGTTTATATTATGTTTAACTAAATAACATAAAATTGACTTGTAAGGTGATGACAATCCATCACTTATATGAACATATTGTGAACTATATCTCATTCAGTATGTGACTTCTAACACCATCGGTCAATTTAAACATACACTTAGTCCAAAAATTTAGTAAGATAACAAAATAGTCCTTACAGAAAAGAATTTCAATCACATTAGTTTGTTTGAATTAGTCAATTGAGTCTCTAAAATTGTTTTTACACATGCTAAATTTAAATTTTTCTATAGTTTCAGAGCTTCCTATAATTTTTGGTTCCCTTAAAAACAAAAGGTTCTCGTGAAACACAGAGAATAAATTAAAGCAAAAGTAAGAAAAAAAAGCCCTCTCGTGAGATGTGTCCCTTGTTTGCAGTGATGTGCATAATGAAAAACACTGCATCACCTTTTTCCTTCTACACTGCCCAAACAAAACAAACAAACAAAGCCTATTAGCTTTTTCATCTGCTTTCATATACATCATCAAGTGCTTCTTTGTCTTTAATTCATCCAACTTTATATATGTATGCATTGCATTGGTGTTACCACCTCATCAAGGTAACAAAAAACATGCACTTTCATAAGTGTTCATTTGTTGGTGGGTTGAAGAAGGTAATGTTTTTTGTTTTGCTTATTACTTTCTTAGTATGTGGAGAAAATCAAGAGTCTTCTTCAGTTGTTGAGCCACAGAAGAAACATAGTCAAATGCAGCATCAACATCAGACTACAGCTCAACCATTTGATGTTTATATGTCACAGATGAGGAGAGTTCCTAATACTTCAGACCCTCTTCACAATCGTTGAGTTGTTCATGGTTTGTCTATTTATAAAGTGAGTCAAAGTTGGTCAATGTGTGGACTTTGACTTAGAGAGGTATTGTAAAATTCTTTGATGAATTTTGTCAACTATGATGTTTTCTTCTTGAAAGTTAAGCAATATGGTGGCTACTTAGCATGTTTGTTAGCTAGCAATTAGCACTTTAATATCTCCTATATATATATGCAATGTGTAAATTTGGAACTTATAGTAGTGAAGTAAATGGTTAATGTTTACAATGTCTTTTTTTTGTTGACCAAATGTTTCTTTTCTTTTATTCCTTTGTCTCTATTTATTCTAAATTCCTTATTTATCTTGCCAAGGAATTTTCATGTTAGAATTAATGTTTACAAAACCAAATTAAAAGGTTGAACCGTGAAAGGACACAATCTATGATGTAGATTGTGACTTCATATAAGGTTAAGCAGTTGAACCATGATCTTGATGTTTTGTTGGATTGATGTATAGTTTAATTTTTTTTAGAGCAATGATATTTGAACATCAAAATTTTGACAACTTATATGACAATCTATAAAACCACGTTAAAAACAACTCATGAGAGTTTTATAATAATTTGTTCTTTCCATCTCTTAACCAAATTAACACTTGGTTTTATAATATAGCTTGTCACATAAGTTGTTAAAGTTTTGATGTTCAAATATCATTTTTTTTTAAACGATAGTAAGAATCAAAAAGCACATATATAATAAAAATAGTTTGACCGATCTTATAGGATCCATTTTGTTGTCGTGTAGGATATGATACATAATCATTAGTTTTGCTCAATTTATGTGTGAGTGATTGGTCACACGCCAATTATAAATTTACTATATTTTGGATGTATAGTATAAAAAATAAAATGTTAGATGTATATATAAGTTCTCCACATACCTAATGTCTTAAAGTTTTCTGTGGAGATGAATGTTCCTTTTGTGGTACTGAATCATTGATCTGTTATTGTTCCATGCTATCTCCTTGACTCCGAGACAAATCAGTGAGTAAGTTACCAGTTTCTTTGGAGTTAGTTACAACTCCATCAACCAATCAATGTAATTGTTATTCTTCAGAGATCTAACGTTACAGGACAGTAGGACACCACAATCATATGTTGTATTCTTTAATTTTTGTGTGCAAATATCATACGGTTGAATAAAGGTGGCATTTCATATGGGAAAAGGTCAATCCATTCCCACCATAGGAAAGTTGGTATTAACCATTAGATCAAATCCATAGAACAATTTTATTATACTCTCTCCATGCTAGATTTTTGCACACACTTTTACCACCATTCCAAATTAAAAAAAGTTCAGATTTTTTTTTTCAAATATTCTAAAAAGCTTTTTTCAAAATAAAACTTTTTATTTTTTGTAGTATAAAAACAAAAAATTAGATAATATGTTTTAAAAATAAAAAACTTATTTTCCAGAATTTTATTTTCTTAGAAAAATAAAAAACTTTAATTTCAAAATAATTTTTTTAGGATTTTATTTTATTTTTCAGAATATCTTATTTTATTACGAAATTAAAAAAATATATTATTTTTAGAAAAATAAAAACTTATCTTAGTTTCCAGAATTTTATTTTTATTGAAAAATAAATTTTCGATTTTTCAAACTTTTTTCTAACATCAATAAATGAATTACAAAATTTTAAAAAAAACTTATCTGAATTTTCTTTCTATTTTTTTTAGTTTTTGGAAATTAATTTTCAGAATTTTTAAAATTGTTGGAAGATAGTGTGAAGAAAAATCTAGTGTTGAGAGAGCATGTTAAGAATATGTTCTTTACTTAATCTAATCATTGAATCCAACCTTGAATAAATATTTATTGTGTTTGTAATTTTCTTTTACCTTTCTTATGTGAGTTTATTTAATTACTAAATTTTAAACTGATGCAACAGTTATCACACGAGTTGCAGTGGGGCATCTAACTGTAGTTGCATGCCCGAATATAATAGCAGATGATATGAAAGAATAGATAGAGTGACAAAAAGAGAACGAAAGTAAAAGAAAGAGAAATGAAGTACAACTAAATAGTGTTTCGCTTTACTGAAACTCTTGATGTAGCTACTATCTAGTTAGTGTTGCTAACACTCAATAACGTATGCAAAATGGCTACTACTAGTACTATACTTTTGGTTGCCATAGAGTACATATGAGTTGAAATCAAGTTCAGAAAACTCTCTCAATATGCTCAAAGGAGAACTTTTTACTTGATTGGTTGATGAAAATTGTGAATCCTATTTATACTACTTAAAGAATTAGGAAACAATTTCGTAGACCTTAGTTATTCAATCTTGTTAATTTAACAAGACAAATAGAACAATTAACTACTGCCATGCTGTTTTCCTAGTTCCTATCAGTTTTGGAATTAGTTTTTAGGGTTTTTTTTTTATTGAGTTGGTGTATTGGTGTTGTAAGGTCCTTGATTTATAGGCCTTGCTTGTACTCTTTTTCCTCCTATTGCGGGCTTTGTGCGTCTTGCGCTTGCCTTGCTTAATAATATTATGCTTTAAAATAAAAACATTGACAACCAACACCAACAATAAATTCAAACAAGAACAGATATATAATTTATGCAAACAAGCAATCCAATGAACAAAAATAGAGGCTAGAGCAATCCAATAAATTCATATAATTGGATCTATATAAGAGATACAAAAGAGTTATAAGAAATTAACTTCAAGAGTTCATGATAAAAAAACTTTAATTTCTATCGTTTCCCTTTGTATCAACTCTCGATGATTTTCATTCAAGATTGCAATAGAGAAATAACTACCCGATATGTTTGCAATGTGTTTCCCAACGCAATAAAACCATTAAAAATCTCTCAACATGCAAACCCTAAGTCTCCTTGTATGTTCCCTCTTTTGGTTGGAAAATTAAAGTTCATGGGGATATTTCATCTATCAAAAGCTCACATTTCTTGGTTTGAAAAATTCAAGTTGAAATTGTATTGAGACGCTAGAAAACCTATGTTGGAAAGTCTGGGGGAGCGCCAAGAATAATAATGAGTCAATGATCCAGGAACACAAAAGAGATACACCATCCTTCATTCAAAATCTTAACATTAGATATGTGACTCATATCTCTTATATATTGAACAATTTGTCAATTCATATTTGATTTGGGACTAACCACTCAAACTTCCCACAAAAGTGTGATATCCAACATCACCATACTTGATCCAACATCAATAATAAAACATCTACCTGTTGTTTGAGGGAGTGACAAGAGCAACAATTCACTTTATAAAGTAATATTAATTGTATGTACATAATTAATAACTGATATTATATGGAGATGCATAAATTATAAATGGTTAAGGTCTCAATCTTTGTGTTTTTGTTACTATACTAACCACTTCATTTTAGAGTGAGTAACATCACCATCAAAAGAGAAAGGAACATTCGTAATCCAGAGTTCAACCATGAGGTGAGTGTATCTCAAATAATTCGTCATTTAATAGAATTCATTAACCAATGAGAACAACCATTTATTTAATTAACAAATTAAGTTTTGATATCGAATAAACATCAAAATAAATCACAAGTTTATTGATACAATAATCATAATAGTATTTTTTTAATTTCTCAATCTACACTTTAATCTTTAGATGTTCAAATCCTTCAAACTTGAATTTGAAAAGGAAATTGTGATGTAATTTAGATTTTTAAGCAACAAAAAGGTAGACCGTCCCATTCTATAGATCTTACTTATAAGGCAACCCTCATACTTTTCCTAAACCAAATAAATAAATAAATATCAAACCGTTACGCTTCCCACTCTCTCTACAAAAACTCAAAAGAGAAAAAATCCCAATTCATTTCAAATTTACCTATTCCTCACAATGTCCGACCCGGAAACCAAACCCGAACAAGACTCCACCCTCGCTCCACCTCCCTCAACGGAGGCTCCACCGCAACAATCAAATTTCACCGGAAACTACTCTATATGGCCTCCCACACAACGCACTCGCGACGCCGTTAAAAACCGTTTGATCGAAACACTTTCCACTCCCTCAGTCCTCACCAAACGCTACGGCACAATGTCCTCTGACGAAGCCTCCGCCGCCGCTAGCCAGATCGAGGACGAAGCTTTCTCCGTCGCCGATGCTTCCTCTTCCACCGGCAACGATAACGTTACGATTCTTGAGGTTTACTCGAAGGAGATCAGCAAGCGCATGATTGAGACCGTTAAAGCTAAGTCTCGTCTCGCTGATGACGGTAACACCTCCGTCGGAACTCCTTCCTCTTCCGCTGATGCCCTCGCTGTTTTGAATCTTGATTGATCATTCGGTTAATTTTAGCATTTTAGGGTTTGCTTGTTAAAGAATTTGTATTACTGTTGTGGTTTGATTCTGATGTTGCTAATTTTCGTTTTATCTGCATTGTTTTGAAATTGGTGGAATCAGAGGATGTAGAGCTGTTATACTCTGAGTATCCAATTTGTGTGTGAAATATGATATTGTTTTAACTTCATAGCTTTTTGTGTCATTGTGCTTATTTTGTTCTGCATTTGTTGCGTTCAAATCAAAAGTATATAGAGACCGTAGAATGTAGATGACTATTATTTGAGTTAGTAATTTAAATATAGTTTAGTTAGTATTTAGTTAAGAAACACGGACACTCCTCTCGGATTAGGCATGCCCTGGTGTCGGATAAGCATCTGACACCAACATGGGACCGACATATATAATTATATTTAATTATGTGATTTTCTCAAATTCATATCGGTGCTGACGTGTCAATGTCCGTGTCTGCATCCACGCTTCATAGGTATTTAACTACAATGAGTTAGTTAGAAAGTTGTTTGTGAGTTAAGCAAAGTTGTTAACTATATATATTAGGGATTGATCTCATTGATAATTCGGTTCAGTTTTAGTGTGAAATGAGAAGTATGAAATATCAAGTAGAAGCAGAATTGAGGGCGAGAAAAGAACATTGTATGTGTATAGAGTTAAATTGATTGAAAGGAGTTAACTACCCAACAATTTTGCTTTACTCGTGAGCAACTTTCTAATTAATTGACTGTCCGTTAATTAGAAGTTTAGGTAGGTTTGCTTCTGGAGGCTCACGAATAAAAATTTAGGTGAGTTTGGTCGTTGAGGCTCACTAGAACCAGGGTAGAAAGAGGTACTTACAAATTTCCCACCGAGTTTGTCTTTAAGCTGGTAACGGGAGTTGAACCTACACCCACACGGGGTATGAGGCAACTCCTTACCAACCTACGTTGGCTCTTTTTTCTGTGCTTATTGATTATATTAAAACAATTGAGAATTAGATATTTTCTGAAGATTTTATTTTATTTTTTAAAAAATGCTGTGTTTTTTATTTTTGATTTCTGATTTCTGATGACCATGAGGGAGTGTAGATAGCTTATAAGAGTTAGTAATTTAAGCTAGAAAATTGTTGTGTTAAGTAATGTTGTATAGTTAAATCTTTTCAAATAGTAGGGATTGATCCCATTGTATCAGTCTATTGAGTTTTACTGTGAAATGAGAAGTACGAAATATCAAGTAGAAGCAGAATTGAGAAAGCGAGAGAGAAAATAACATTTTGTATTACTTATTTCACAGTAAAACTCAACTGAATGCTACGGTGCTTAGTGATTATGATCTCTCCTTTTCCATGCTAATTGATTTGTCTTCTATTTTGGCAAAATTTTAATTCCTTTCTAGCTTATAGGAGCTGTTAATTCATGAAAATATGTTAAAATTTCAAAGGGATTGTATGAAAACAATTGAGATTAGATATTTTAGGAAAATATTTTTTTGAAGTGTTCTCATTATTTCATTATTGTAAATTATTTCTTATGAGTATGGGAGAGTGTAGATGGCTTATAAGAGTTATTAATTTAATTCTAGTTTTCTTAGTCTTTAACTACAATTAAGTAGTTAGAAAGTTGTTGAGTTAAGCAATGTTGATAGGGAGTTAACTCCGTTCAGTTATTTGGGCTAACTAAATGTATTAGAGATTGATTCCATTGTATAGGTCAGCTGAGTTTTACTGTTAAATGAGAAGTATGAAATATCAAATAGAAGCAGAATCGAGAGATAGAAAAGAACATTGTGTATTTCTTATTTCACAGTGAAACTCAACTGAATACTTCAGTGCTTAGTGATTTTGAAATCTCCTTTTCTGTACCAACTGATTTGTCTTCTGTAGACTAAATTTGAATTCCTTTCTAGCTTATAGGAGATTAGCTTATATGATAATATGGAAAAATTTAGAGTTGGATATTTCCAAAAACGTTTTTTTTATTAATAGTGTTGTCATCATCATTACATCATTGTAGATGATTTCTTATGAGTATGAGAGTGTAGCTTGTAAGAATTTGTAATTTAAATCTAGTTTAGTTAGTCTTTAACTTCAATTAAGTAGTTAGAAAGTTGTTCGGGTTAAGCAAAGTTGTTAGGTAGTTAACTCCTTTTCTGTTATTTGAGCTAACTATATATATTAGGGATTGATCACATTATATCAGTCACTCGAGTTTTACTCTGAATTGAGAAGTATGAAATATCACGTAGAAGCAGAACTGGGAGAGAGAAAAAAGAACATTTTGTACTTCTCATTTCGCATAAAACTCAACTGAGTACTTCGGTACTTAGTGATGTTGATTTCTCCTTTTCTGTGCCAATTGATTTGTCTTCTATTTTAGACCAAATTGAAATCTTTTCTAGCTTATAGGAGCTGTGAATTTAAGAAACTATGCGAAAAATTGAAAGAGGTTGTAAGAAAAAAATAGAAAAGTAATTTTAAACTTGAGAGAAGATTCATAGTTAGTAAAATTCTTGTGCAAAATTCTATGGCCAAGTTTACTTGAAGTGCTGCCTAGTGTTGTTGTACTATCCCTAATTTTGGCTGTAAAAAGAGGAATGCAACCAAAGATGGATTGGTTCAAATGGTAAGAGACTTGAACCCTTGTATAAGTGGTCAGGGGTTTGATCTTTGGTTCCTGTGTATAAAAAAATTCGGTTGGGAGGGGGGAATCGAATTTTTGTGCACCACAGGTTCTTCGACTGAGATTAGTCATTGTTAAACGTTAATGGAAACTTCGTAGCTACAATGTTAAAAAAAGAAGGAAAAAAAAAGTTGAATGCAATTGATTTTTCCATGTTATAAAAACATAAGTTTGTTTTAAAAGATACTCTTTCTTGTAAACTTATTTCACTAGAATAAGAGTTCTTGAAAAATAATAATTTATACTCTTATACTCATTGAATAAGAACGGAAAGGAAAAGTTCATGGTATAAAGTTATAATTCATAAGTATGGAATGGCAAATGGGACACCCCGTAGAAAATTGACCATTAGTGTAATCGCTTTGTAAGGAAGTTGCAGTTGAATGTTAATTGTAAGGATGAGTGGTTGTAGTTAGATGGAGAATCCAATAGGTATTTGATATCAAAAGAGGAAATTAGGAGTTCCTAGTTCACAAAAGAGTTTAGAAGAAGAATGTATGACCTGACTTGTGGGATTGCCTAAAAGATTAAGGGTAATTGGATACAACTATATAAGGAGATCTTCAAGAAAACGGGAGACATTCTGTGGTTGAAGAGAGTTTGATGTAAACTTGTAGAACTACCTAAAATTCTAATGTAGCTGAATGCATAGATTTTCAAGAGGGCCGAAGGCATTCTAAGGGTGGAAGAGGCATGGGTGGAAGCTTGTGGAGCTACATGGTGTACTTGGATGTAAGGAAAAAGGAAACTGATGAATTATAGTTGATGGTTAAATTGGCATAACCATCAATTTAGAGTCAAGAGGAGAAATGTTGAGAATCCGGAAAAAAATTGATGATTGAAATCCGGCAAAAATTGTGACACGATTTGGTGAAATCAGGACACAATTTTGGATCAGTTTTAGGAGTTTTGTTTAGACAAAAATTGAGTCATGATAAGCAGGAATTGGGGAACGGTTTTTGTGGATAACGTTAGTATTGTACTGTATAATAACATGAAACGTGGCATGATTGTGTAAAATCGAAGCACGATTTGGATAGGACATGTGCACTATTTAAGACTTCATTCTTCATATTTTGAGTAGAGATTCAAGGGAGAGAAACTAGGAAAATCAAGGTAACTTTAGGGTTGATGGTCTTTGGTGAGGGTTCTATTGGGTTGGGAAACATTTGTAAGCACCTTGGGTGAGTGAAATCATTAAGTTTCCTGTTCTTGGAAAGAGATTGAGTAAAGGGTAAAAATTAGGTTTTGTTCTTGGAGAGCTTGTTGAAGCTGATTTCTTGTAACATTTTTGTATTTCTTTGTAAAGAACTCGTTGATAATGGATTGGAGAGGTCAATCTCTCCACTAGAGTAGGTCATTGTTGGGCCAATTGGGTAAACATTTCTTGTTGTGCATGTTTCTCTTCTCTCTTTATCTTTTACTTGTGGTTTTGTACTTTACACTTGGTTACTAGATTCGATCTAGGTTTGTTATTGTTGTTGTTGTTTGAGATCATTTTGATATTGGTTACTACTTTCCTTTTTATTCTACACATCTAAGTTTACTGATGTGATTTTGAGTCTGAATTCACAACAAATATAAATACGGTTTTTTACGATTGAAAAGTTATAACTCACAAACATCTATACTTGTATCTAAAGCAAATAAATAATTCAAATAAAATTCTTCACCGCATTGTTGTGTGCTCCTCTTACATTTCTTCATTGCTAGCAAGGTACCCGTATCTCATTCTAGACTTGTTGTGATTTTCTTTCTCTGACATGTTTTATTTATTGCTTTGTTTATTTATTTTTTTGTGAGACTTTGCTATGTTTATCTTATTTTATGTACTCTCTCTTTATTTTGCCCAGACATGTTTCATGCTCTCTTTGTTTGTTTTTTAGTATTAAAAAATAAACTTTCCCAGTTTCTCTTTATCTTATGTGTTCTATATTATTTATGTCTTAATTGGGTATTTTGTTTCCGTTTTATCAAGGAGATAGGTTTTTGTAATAATATTTTATACGATAATAGTAATTTAAATAAGGGTAAAGAAGAAATTAAAAGGTTATAACTTATTTCGTCTCGTCCATTTTTCAAACAATGAAATTACAACTCTTTACGAAATATCTAAACTTCGAAATAGAATCGCACTTGCATACTACTCTGATCCACTCAATTTTATTGTGCTCCACCCTATTCTATAAATCTATAAAAAGCTTTAATTTTGCACCAAAATATGGAAAAATAGAGCACATGCCATTGTAATTGCACTTGAGACTTGAGATACAATTGTATAAACCATTAAAATCTTATAATTGCGGTCACAGTTACATTTTCGGACTACGATTTAAAAGACTATTTATACCAATTTTCTACTTCCTTGCTAAAAATACATAACAGATCAAGGTGACAATGTCTCTGTTTGGAAACAAAAAAAAGAGACCAAATACCGAAAGGTAGAAACTGAGGACTAAGCTCTTTGAAGAATTGTCAACAATTTACTCAACACGTAAAAATTAGCAACAATTCTTTGTATGTAAAAAAACCAAAGTAAGAACATATATAGCAAAACACAAATTAGTCGATCTTTGAACCGGATAAAGAGTTAAAAAAAATAGTCGTGCATGCGACCAACTAATGTCCTTTGCCTCTTTTGCTAGGACCGGAAGTTAATCGAAAAGACAAGCTTCTTGCTGAATCACGAAAACTTGAGTTATTTGAAGAAACAGAAAACGTTGTCATTCCAACAGACCCCTCAGTTGTTCCTTCACAACCATCATCTATTTGTGCATTTTGAGCCTCCGGTCGAAGAACTCTACCATGCACAAAACAGAACTCGGAAGATACCACAACCATTGTGATAAACAACACAATCCATAAACTCTTCATCTTCATAACTTGCTTGTTTTTACTCAAACCCTTTTTTGTTTCTTTGAGTATTTGTTTTGAAGTGTATGTAACTAACTATATGTGTCTAGCTAGCTGTTGCACTTGTGTTGGCCCAAACTATGAGCTGCTACTAGGTTTTATATGTACATGTTTACCAACAAGTTGGTAAGTGTGGCGGTGAATGCTTTTTTCCATGTGGGTGTCCTTAATAGCTGCAAGCTGTTTTGACTCAAATTTGCTATGTCATCACTAAAAATGTTGAAATATTACTGCCGAACTTAGAGAAAAAGATTCAAATTAATGCTAAGATTGTTAGAGAAAAGTTAGTTTAGGGTTTTAGATTATCTGTTGTATTTGTGTCATAAAATCACATAATCTCAACTATCCGATCTCTAGTTAATGATTAAGATCGTTCAATATTAATTTACGGACTTTAAATCTAAATGGTGTGATCCCAACTCAACGCGATTGAGATTGATTATTGTGTGCCTTTCGTGATAAATTTGCAACATCAAGTAAGTTCATTTAGCCCTTAATTTTCATATTTTTAATATTTAGAGAAAAAATGGAGACAATTTATATATGGATCTTGTTAACGAGTGCCCTCGAGACACTCTTTAAACATCCCAAATTTGAAAATTATTCTTTTAAAAAGTCAACTATTACAATTTCCAATGTATTCATTACATAACTTTTCATATAAAACTTACCATTTAAAGTGCTTAAAGAGTGTCCGGGGCACTCGATAACATTTTCATTTATATATATCTCTAAAGTTACGTCTTTAATTCAACTTTTTCAATATTTGAAAAGTTGTTTGACTCAAAAAAAAAAAGTTGTTGGACAAATTAATACCAAAAGAATAAACTTAGAAGAGTAAAATATGTATTTTTTTGACTTTTTATATTTCTAATTATGGCTTCCACGTGTGGAGGAGAAATTGGAATTCCTTGCTTTCACTTCTTCTAAAGGTAGAGTTTGACTCTTATACACCTACATTTACTAGTACTGCGTCTACCCACAAGAATGTTTATACTGATATTAGGTTAGTGAAATAAATCGGAGTTTCTTTCTGCTTAATAAAAGGTTTGAGTTCCAATCCAATCGTAGAAATGATTTATTGTAATATGTATTGGAGTTATAATCGTCAAGCTTGCTACATGTAGTTGGCCACCCTCAACTTTTAAGTTATTTTTTTTAGATGAGATCTAAGTCAATTTACTAACATACATGTAACACCGTTAAAACTTAAGTGGGATAATTTTATCGTCTATTGTGGTCTTATATATTGGATATGAGTGATTATCTCTATAACAAAGCGTTTTTGCAAGTATCCTCGTGAGCTTAGCTCAGTTGGTAGAACCAATGCATAATATATACAAGGTCTGAGATTCAAACACCGGCCACCAACAAAAAAGTGTTTTTGCAAGTTCATGCTGCTGTCAGAATCTGATTTGTTTTCACACGGTTTTTTGATTCTATTGTATGTACAATACAATCTATTACGCGGTACCTCACTCTCTTTTTCTTCATAATATATTTTAATGATGTTTTCCTTTTTGGTTTGTCCATGTCATAAGAGTACTTAAAAACCACAGAGAAAAGTTGAACTTGAAGTTAATTTGTTGCCTGTGACACTTGTGAAAAGGATACACGTTTGGTTGAACTGTCACCTCTTTTGAGTTCAAAACGGTGGCTATAGAAATTGTGGGAATGTGGATTATTCTTCTATCAAACGCACGCGGATAGAATCTCAATGCGAAAACACAGCAAGGCTTGCACACAAGCCTTGTAGCACAAGTTTCCCAATGGAAACACCCAAGTAGTTTCCTCTTCAATGAATTTCATTGGATAATATTATTTTTCTGTAGGTATGAACATTATACACAACGATTTTTGTTAGTAGAAATTACACTTCTGTTTGTATATGTCTATACATCTATAAAATTATATCAAGTCAACTCTAAAGTTAACGTGCTACTACTTGATTACTTTTTAGTCATAAATATGTGGTTTGAAACTTTTAACATTATGATTGATTTGCTACAAAAAGAATGCAAACCACAAAAGATTAAACCAAAATGATTTAGTAACGGAGATTAATGTTGTTATTACTCAGTCTTGAACAAGGATTTCTCAATTGATTAATAAATTAATCTATAGCAATAAACAAATTTGCCCAAGTTGAATAAAGCCGAGTGAGGAAGTTGATTCTTTTTCAAGGTCAATTACTTAGTATGTGGGTCATCAAAGCCTTATGGCTAAGTCAAAATATAGTGGGACTAGACAATGGCGTGAGAAACCTACATTCTTTGCTTGCAACACCACTAACAACTTGTCAATGACTCGATCTCTATACATGTGTGCATAAGAAACATGTGTGCACTAAGAAACTTGTCAATGAATCATGCAGAGGAGAACGATACTGAAGTTGAATGTGGAGCGCACGACCCCATTAGCAAGGGAGTTATCACACACCTTCTACTAAATTAGCCAAATAGAGGTTTACCACTATAGGACACATCTTATGGCCAATAGGCAACAATTTCACTATAAATACTCAATTCATACACTGCAACGGACAAATTGAAATAATCAAATAAGCTAATTTTTGTATTTTTTTTATCGCTTTACATTTATGTTCTTATCTTTTACTTTTATGCATTTCTTAATGTAGCTCGAAAACCCAAAAAGAAAAAAAAATTCATACCTAACGCTTTATTGGAGAAGTTAAGGAACCCGCGGTTGAGCGACAAAGTTCCTCCCTCAACGTCAATCACTTGAAGCAAAGGGATTCACAATCGAGAAATCTCAACCGACATTGACTAATTTTACACTTCCATCAACAAATGTAAAAGGGATAACATTGGGGTTTATACTAGTTAAGACCCTATCGACCTTGCCAGGGGCCTAATCTAGTCCTGATCGAAAAATTCACTCAATTTAGTTCATCCACTAGTATTATGATGCACAAAGTACTACAAAATTTGAAACTAGAAATTTAGCTACCAATTTGCTATGAAATTCATAAGCTCCAATTCTTGAACAAGACTCTTCTAACCAAATCCTAATTCCATAATATTTGAACGTCAATCCTTAAGTGATCTTGCGATTCCTTCGATAATCTATCCTCATATCCCTTCAATGCTAAGATGCTTCTTCCAATTATGTCAATTTGATTCTTTAAGAAAACTCCCCCCAAATTCTCTTGGAGGAGAAAAGAGATCTTACTTTTGCCTTTGAATCTTCAATCCAAATTGAAATCCTTGAATGAAACTTTTCTTAGAATATCCTATTGTATTATGGTAAGGGTTAATAGTGTTTTACCCGTAATACAGGTCCTTTCCGGTTTCCTCTATAAAGAAATTGTTTAGATTTTGTCATTGTAAAATAAAAATTCTTCAAGATACCTCATAACCCATCTGACTGTACAAAAATGATGACGGACGTGACTTGCTGACTGTATAATTAATTATTTTTTTCATTATTTTTATGGGCACACGTAGCATTTGTGACTAGTTTTTAAAAAAATAATATAAATTCACTTTTCATTCGAACCAAATTTTATGCAAAATTATGTTTCAAACTATTATGAAAAACAGATTGAACCCTAGGTAGAAGAGCACATAAAAAAATTAGCCTTAGACAGTACTCAAAGCTGACTTAAGACCTAGTGCTAGACAAGAATACAATAACATTTCCCACCAGCAAACCATTATGCAAATTCTCCTTCAATCCATATACTAGTAAGTACTAGTTTAAAATGAATAACTTTGAAAAGGAGTGATTTGGTCGATTGGCCGACCACATAGGCATCATTGTGAGTACAACAAGTTGTTATAGAGGTGACGATGCCACCATGACGACAGTAGGGATTTTCTACCATCTGTTTCATCAAAAATAATTTCTTGCTTCTATTCTTCCTTATATGCTCATTTCTCCCTTTATTTTTTGTTACAAGTCCTTACTCCTTTTCATCAAAAAGAAATCCTCGCATACCAATTTTGTATGTCACCTTATTTCTTCTAAGTTAGTTTCTTTTTACTAATTCTTATGATTATTGTTCTCATGTTTATCTTTCCACAATTTATGAAATAGGATTAAAGGATTGTGGCTCTAGATTCTTTTTATTTTTAAAGGGAGCACCACCCTATGGAGGAGTCACAACGGAGATTGATATTCTTCAATTTTTATTGTTCTATTGTTTGTTTCCATTTCATGCTTATATTTTCTGATAATTTATTTTCCTTGATTTTATGTTACATACTTACATCTATAGGCTGGCTCAAAATTAAAGATTGTGATAGCTAACGTATAGATTGGAATAAAAGCCTAAATGCATTTCACTCTTTGTTCGTTCATTGATTCATTAGTGTCTTCCTTTCTGCATGTTATTGGTACTTGATTGAAATATTACACGCATCTTATTATGCATTCATATTGAGATTGGGTAGTTTCTCCATAAAGTTTGAGTAGTATAAGGCATGAATTTTAAATCTTCAATGAACTAAGCAATAACAACACATAACACAACAACGGCAAAGATAGTCGCAGAAAAATACAAAGTGAAACAAGGTTCTACCATTATCATTTAGTGTTTATCTCTTGAATTAAAATTAAAAACACTCCATGCTCAAAATATATTTCCCTGCGAAAAACCTAAACCGGTTCCTCTTAAACAAGAAGAAAGTGCTCAATTTTTTTTTCTATTTCCTTTTTTTTGAAAAATCAAAAATGAAATTATATTAACACCACACAGGAGTCTCAATAGCACAAGATGTTCCATAAAGACTTGTCATACCCCAAATTTTGATCAGTTAGAAATTTTTATTCGTATTTTAAAGTTTATATTCGTATTTTGAACAATCAGAATCTTTGCTTTGTTTTTAGATAAGTTACTCGTTCTTTTATTCGTTTTTGAAGTATTTAAACATTTTATTTGTACCGTAGATAAGTTAAAATATTTTATTCGCATTGTAGGCAGTTAAATCTTTTTTTGATTCGTTTTTAGATAATTAAAACATTTTTGTTCGTATTTTAAAACTATTATTCGTTTCTTAATCAGTTAAAAAGTTTTGTATTCGTATTTTAAAAGCCAAGTAGTTTTGTCGTCTCAGACGAAATTTCGGCAGAGAGGTATTTTAAAATACCTCATTTGGTTACCGAAAGGGACATTTTTTTTATTTAGTTTTTTTTAATGTCATTTATTTAGTGATAAAATTAATTTTCATTTTTTATTTATTTATTAATAATTTTCGTTTTTATTATATTTATCAATTAAACATTTTTTATTTTTTTAGTCTTTAGAAGTCTCTTGTCTTTATGTGTCCACATGTCACTTTTTCATTGGTCCTTAGTGTCCCTTTGCCCAAGTCTCAGCTGCAGGGGCATTTTAGTCTTTGCATTGCATCAGAGGAACCTATCTATAAATAGTAGCATTTAATTCAGTCACTGTTTAGGTGTCAGAGTCAGAGAATCACTGTAGTCACCAATCAAATCACAGAAACACCCAAAATTTTCTCTCTCTTCTCATTTTCAAATCAAACCGCAAAAATCTCAAAAAATCATGAACAAAATATGAACACCTCATGAATGTTCATACACAAATTCTTCCAACAACCTCCACATAAACTATTTGAAGCACAAACCAGTAACAGATTCGGACCAAAAGCATAAAGGCGAATTTGAAGTACAAACTGAACGGAGATATCCAGATCAGACCAGTTTCTCCGTTGTAAAAGTAGATCGAGTCATAAAACAACTCGGGAGCAGCGAAGAGTCGAAGTTTTCCGCTTCTTTCCTCCGATTTGAACTAGAGGTACAGCCTCTCCATCGTTTTCTCCATTTGTTTTTCCTCTAGAAATTTTTCGAATCTACTTCTGTAGATCTAGGCCATTTGTTATTTGTATTCGAAATTCTAACACCAGATTCGTATAGAGGAGAAGAAGAGGAGCGTTTCGGTATAAAATTTTCGAAAAAAATTATAAAAAAAAAGCTTTGACACGGCGGCGCTAAGGCCGACCACCGCGTCGGAGCACCTCCGACCACCGCATCTTCATCTTCTCCGATGAACTGTGTTGAAGAGAGAAGTAATTTGTGTTATGTGTGTTTTTTTGGTAGTTTTCGAATTTATAATATTTTTTTTTAATGTTTCTGTGCACATGAATCCATGGTATTCAATATACCTTCAGGATCTAGACCGTTGGATCTAAGATCCAACGACCGATGATGATCATGTTGATTCAATCAAGTGCGCTGGTTCTCTGTTGTTATCATGCTCCATCTATTTTAAGCCATTGGATCTGGATCGGTCCATGATCTGATGGCTACTGTGAGTTTTGATTTTGAATTATGTGTGTGCCTTTTTATTTGAACCCTTGGGTTGAAACCATGGTTTGAATAAAAAGCACACAAGGGTTCAAATAAAAAGGCACACGCAGAATTCAAAATCAAAACACACAGTAGCCATCAGATCATGGACCAATCCAGATCCGATGGCTTAGAATAGATGGAGCATGATTTCAACAGAGAACCAGCGCACTTGATTGAATCAACATGATCATCATCGGCCGTTGGATCTTAGATCCAACGGTCTAGGTCCTGAAGGTATATTGAATACCATGGATCCATGTGCACAGAAGCATTAAAAAAAACATATTATAAATTCGAAAACCCTTGGGTTGAAACCACGGTTTGAATAAATATTTAAATATTTTAAAAGGGTTTAAAATATCTTCTTGAGAAACCTTGGTTTTCAATAAAGGTTTGAATAAAGATTTCTCAAGAAGATATTTTAAAAGGGATATGCAAAACTTCAAAAAATATCTTCTTGAGAAACCTTGGTTTTCAACCCAAGTGCTTTTTTTTTCCTTTTATTTTCTTAATCAAATGTTTAATCAATTTAATATTCATATTAGACTTGGTTTTTTTTTCTTGTAAGTAAAATTTGACCAACCTCATCTTATTTTCTCTCATGTCTTGAGGCCTCTTTCCCCTTCTTAAAACTATTTTCAAAAACTCTAAAAAATAACCTAACCCACCAAATAATTTTTGAGAGTGAACTACTTGATTCTGATTCCACTTATGGATAAGTAGGCAAATGATCCAATCCTTCCAAATCAAATAAAAATAACCAAAAACATACTTCTTCTTCCTCCATTCTTTCACTTAGACATTTAGGCAAGTCTTTTCAAAAATAAGTAAATAACTTAGCACAAGATAATTTAGGCAACAGGTTCCTACGGAGTACCGTAGTCGTGTAGGGTGTTTAACACCTTCCCTCCGTGAAATCAACCCCCGGATCCATAATCTCATAAGGGTTTTTACTTACTTTTTCCCTTCCCACGAATAAAAGTTAAGAGTTCATAGATTGAAAATTCAAATCAATTAATGGTTTGATATCCGAAAATCAGGAGCACAAGACTCTTCAAAAACATAATCTTCAATATACCATCAACTTTTTCTTTTTTGTTTTGACTTTGTGGTTTCTTTGCATAAAGCACTGAAGTGGGATCTCGAAAACAAGCATAGAGTAAGAAACACAAGGAGGAAGAGAGAGCTAAAAAGGTAAGTGTACATGATTCATAAACAAACTTTATGCTAGACTTCTGAAATGCAAAATGCTAAAGAGATTAATTGTGCATTTCAAATCGAAGTGAAAGGTTTTAAGTAAAGGTTTGACATTTCAATTTCTTATGTCTCACTTATCTATTTTACTTTGAGCATCTTGGATAGAATAAAGTGTGTTTCACTCCTCTCTTATTCTATTACTATCTATCTATATCTCTTTATTTATGGAATAATTGTTTCTCAAAAGTAACATTTTCTTTTTCAACCTATCACTTTTGTTTATATACACGCGTTGGCACAATAAAAAAAATAGATAGACGGCCACGGCATACTAGTAGATATAAAATTGAAGTTGTAAATTTAAAATAACTTCAATGATTCATGTATAGAGTTCAATTTTTTGCATTCATTTCATAGGAGGAGTTGTATTCTCATAGTTTGCAAGCATTATCCTTCTTTAGGTTAATTAAGCTTTTAGTCCCTATAAATATTAAGAATTTTGTTTTTTGCCATTGCTATATAAAGCGAAAAATATCCAACGAAATTGTCTCGAGCTGTTCTCGGCTGTTAAAAAGCACCCCACTAACCATACATGGGGGGTGGTGTTATTAGTAAAATAATTACTTATTATAGATACCAATTCATGTCGTGATGCTTTCGGGATGCAATTTCTCGCGAGAAACATTTTCCTTTGTTTTAAGTCTGATAAAAAGAAATGACACTTTTTAATCCCTTCTATCATCAAACAATGCCTGATATTAAGTCGCACGCGTGCCCGACTTAAAAAGGGTTTTTTTCCACTAGTGTTCGTTATTAATTTTGTTCTATTCCCGTATGTTCTATTCAGTTCCATCAATCTAAACCGAGCTTTGAGCTCTCCTTGCTACTGTATATTTGATCAAAGAGGAGGGTTTTGATAAAGTAGATTTTTCGTTACACTATGAATCATAGTGGTAAGAGTAGAGACGTTAAATGAACTATAGAGATCACTTTAATTTGATTTTCATGTGCCAACTACCAACATAATGATTGATTAATGACCCATAATGGTTGCAAAATTCTTGGTGGGTCCCATATGAAGCACGCTAGAAACCTAATTAACGATTGTTTATCCCATGATCATGATATCCCTAACACAAATTGCTCCCTCACTCACGCTTATATTATCGATGATCCCTCTTCCATATCCCTAAACACCAACACACATTTTCCTTAGCTCCCACATTAATAATGGAGCTAATGTTTATTATATTGTCAATGTTTTTGTGTTTTTTGGTTGTAACACCCCATTGTGGCAAAGCAACTAAAGACATTTTCATACTAGCAGGACAAAGCAACATGGCTGGTCGAGGAGGTGTTTTAAATGGAAAATGGGATGGTAATATCCCACCAGAATGCAAACCAAACCCATCAATTTTAAAGCTCAATACAAAACTCAAATGGGAGGAAGCTCATGAGCCTCTTCATGCAGATATAGATGTAGGAAAAACTTGTGGTATTGGTCCCGGGCTTGCTTTTGCAAATGAAGTTGTTAGAATGAGTGGTGGTGAATGTGTTGTGGGTCTTGTTCCATGTGCAGTTGGTGGGACGAGAATTGAAGAGTGGAGAAATGGATCACATTTGTATAATGAATTGGTGAGAAGATCTATTGAATCGGTTAAGGATGGTGATGGTGTAATTAGAGCAGTTTTATGGTATCAAGGTGAGAGTGATACTGTAAGAGAAGAAGATGCTGAAGAGTATAAATATAGAATGGAGAATTTAATTGAGAATCTTAGGTTAGATCTTCAACTTCCATCTCTTCTTGTTATTCAGGTCAGTTTCTTTCTACTTTTAATGCTACTTTTTCTCTTTTTGTCATTTTTTTGTTGGTACAATGTCTTTTTTGTCTTCTTAATGCATGCATTTGCACATCTGGAATATCAAATATTAAAAATGAATATTTTTTTATGCATTTGTAAGTATTGTTCATCTGTTATATTAAATTATTATTGTTTGTGTTTTTTAGTGCATTGGATTTTCTGCGTGCCAAGTTACCTACATAGAAAAGTTGAAAATCTTAAAAGAGGACAGGGGAAGGGAGGACACATATATTCGAATTTCAAATTTCAAACGAGCGTGATGAATGTAAATGATAGGACTTGTGACGTTTTTTAATTTAAAATTTTGGACGTTAGCCCATAATTATCCATCAAAAAAGTTTGGGAAACGTTAAAGAACTTATTGAAAAGTTTAAAATAAAATCTTTATTTGAGAAATTATGCCTTCAATACATTGAAACAAATAAAAAATGAAATCTTGTTACCTAAATTTTATCATTCATTTTAAATTTTGAGTCCTTGACAACGACCCTTAGGATACTTATTAGCATGATTCAAAAAAATTATGAAAGTCTAACTAGTAGTTTGATAAATTGACAAAGGTTGTGCGAACAAATGCCCTTGACGCACTTGTTAATATGACACTTGTTAAGAAAACCAAAAATAGTATGTTAGCATTGAAATCAACAATTTTTTGAGTTTTAAAAAGTTGAATTCACAACTTTTCACCATTTTCCAATACATTTTTTCTATTTTAATTCTCTTAATCAATGTCTTAAGGACAATCTTTACCATTTTCTAATTAACAAACGTAACAATTTGAATGAGTTTTGTTTTTTTAAACTCGTGATAATCTGATTAATATATTAAATAATTTTATTGATTTTTCAATAATGAAATGAGGCACAAAAAAAAAATGAGGCATCAAAATATAATATCCATTTCTAATTTTAATCAGATAAATATTGAAGAAAAAGCTTCTATAATGAAATTTTTTGTGTATATTTAACTTTTTCTTTTTGTACATTGATTTTTTTTTCCTGCTAAAAAAACTTGTTTTTTTATAATATCCTTTATCTCAATCTACTTTTTCTTCCATTATTAAGAGAATTGATAATCATAAATGAAATAGTACTTATACGGTATAAATATGTGGGGTTGGACAACCAAAAGATTATCAAGATAACATTTCTCATGTTTTGTTTCTCTCTCCCTATTTTTTTTCTTTATTGTTTTTGATCAGTAAAAAAAGAAAAAAAAAGTTGTCATAAAAGTTGTGTTAAATGGTTGATCAAATATTATTGCTCTTTTTATCAATCAAGTAAAAGCGAGAATTAATGTCCCCTACATATGTTTTTTTCTTCATCAATTGTGCAAGTTGTGATAGACAATGGCATATATATCCTAACTAAGTTGGTACCAATAATCCAATTAGCAAGAAAGAAAAGCAATAATACAACTTTTTTAAAATGATGAAGTTAAGAGTTAATAAAGCAACAAATAATCACACTGTGCATTGATGCAACATGGAGTCATGGACCCTTTAATTGATATGAAGATGGAATGAAGAACATCTTAAACAAAGACAACCAATTAATTGCATATTATAAAATGCATAAATTTAAAAACTATGATTTTTGGAAAAATTTAAAAAATGACACGAGCATCATACTCATTATTTTATTTGACAACGTAGTTTATAAAATAAAGAAAAGCACTAACACTTAAATTATTTCTATGCAGGTAGCACTTGCATCAGGGGAAGGCAAGTATATTGAGAAGGTGAGACATGCTCAATTGGGTATCAAACTTCCTAATGTCAAATGTGTTGATGCCAAGGGATTGCATCTCAAGACAGATAAACTTCACCTTACCACAATGTCTGAGGTTCATTTGGGCATCAAGTTAGCACATGCCTATTTTTCTTCAAACAGCCATCATTTTAATTTTAATTATACACAAGTTAGCTAGTTAATTATGCATTTACATGACAAGCTAAGTAGGCAGATAAATGATCACATATTTGTCATAGTCGCGCAATTCGGATTCTTAGATTGAGATTGAACAACTCACATTTCGACTTTGTAAATTGGATCTGATATTGAGAATGTACGTTATATTTGATTTGATAACTTATGAACAAAGCGTAGCGTTGAATGACTTACTCCATTCCTCATTATGTATATTCAATTTATTTATTTATTTATTAACAACATTTATACAAGTATAATTACTTAGTTTCTAAGTCATTTTTTGGGACATCAACGGAAATATTTGAATAGAAGAAAATGCTGGTTAGGTGACATACAACATTGTGCCGACATTGACGGGTTGGGAATATTTGAATAGCAGAAAATGCTGGTTAGGTGACATACCACATTTTGTCCAAAAAAATGACATACCACACATCAAAATGCACCACAATGTTTGGGAAAATTGCTTTTCGCACATACTCAATTGTTCTTCCATGTTAGGAAAAGAATGGTCTTTTGCTAGTGTGGGAAAGCAATTGAGTATGTGAGAAACACAATTGTCAGTGTTTGGTATATCTTGCAACTTGCTAGGCCCACCTGGCCCAATGCAGTTAGGAGATGTTCGAAGGAAATGGTAAACTCCAATAAATTTAGGTTCACGTAATTTAAGATAGAAAAACCACATCTAAACGTGAGTTTTTAGGGTATATTTGGATAGGGAGTTTTAAAGATAAAATGAAGGAATGACTTATTTTTCTCTTTAAAATTAAGGATATAATAAAATGTTTTTAAAATAAACTAAGTATGGTTTATATAATTCTTTATCATTTTATTCTTTTAAATTTTTTAAAATAAAAATATACCTCTAAAGCCCTCACTCATAAATTCAACTTTCATACATACTTAAAGGGTGAGAATGAGGAAAATGGGTAAAGTATCAGTAATTTGTGTGTGATCGCAAGGTTTAGACACTATTTGAACATACACAAAATATATATTATTTAATTATTTCTTCATCTAACAATTCTATGTGTGTCCAAAATCTTGTGACCACACAAGAAATACTTATGTAAAGTAGAAATGACCATGATCAGTTCATAAATTAATGGTGCGTATTGAGTTGTTATCGCCACGATCATGAGGCTAAGATCGGGAAGGTTGAGGAAAATACGTGAATCGTCGCAAGCTTTTGGATACAAGATTTGAACACACACATAAAAATATATATAGCATTTAATTATTTGAAATGTAACCAAATCTTGTTCCCAAACTCTTGCAAATAAGGAAGATCGAAGTGATGTTAGGCAGACAATTTCAGACTATCAAACATATAGGAAGATTTTTGTATGACTTGGTTAATTTACCTTATAATTTGAGTATTGGTAGACTTGGTTTTCTATTTCTGTGCAATAACATCAACCATCTTAAGGAATGTATTAAGGTATTATTTCAAGTCAAGAGCTAATAAAATTAAGTTATCAATGTCTTTGTTGTTAAACACTATGCTTATTTACAGGGGAGTTGATTAAATACTAACTATGATACAGAAAAACTATCTGTTAATTGATATCAAGTGAAAATGACCGGAGACATTAGTAGGCCACCTTAGATTGGACCGTATATGATGAGGAAAAACAATTGCATTTTGTAAAGGTATTTATGCATTTTGGATCATAGCAATTTCATGGAATAATCAAGCTCAGCATGGATTGGACCATATAAAAGTTGTGTATTATATAATTATTACGACTGACAGAGTGTCCTTGAGCCTAGTCAGCAAGGATCTAAGCCTCCGTATCAATAAAAATAGAATTTATGCATTTGTGGTTGTATATGGAAAGCTTGAAATTATTTGGAGTCATTCCGGGTAGGGTTTCTAAGAAAAGGTATTATAAGGATAAAGTGTGTTGGGACTTGGGAGTATATAGGATGAGAGGAGAAGGGAGGGCGTAAAAAAAAAATCGATGTGGAAAAAAATTAACGACACTCACACTTGTACACAACAACACTCTGAGAGCAAAAGATAGAGATTTATATTTCTTCATAATACAGAAGATTCATAATTTAGAAGAATTTAAAAGTTGCGTTACACAAGGGTTTTGTAGGGCTTGTATAAATTATCAAAATTCAATTTATGTTGTTATAAAACTTTCAATATTTAAAAGGAAAATGCTACTTCAAGCTAAAATTTCCCTTGCGAAAACATCCTGACATATTTATTTGTTCTGAATAGTAACCGAAGCATTCTACCTTTATTTTTATCTAACCATCCGTACATACAAAATAAGATTCAATGGTGGTTGTGCATTCGCGATAGATTTGTGAGCATTTATTTCGCTACATATAGCAATCCCCTGTTTAAAATGTTAGTCATAAACATTCATTTATCATTCTTTACAAAAATTAATTCTCAAAAAATGTGAAAAAAAATCTCTATTTTTTCCTCTGTTCACCTCCCCAAAATCATTATCTCCTCCTCTTGAAACTCTCAAGCAGAGCTTCAATCTCGTTTATTGCAACCGCATGTAAAAAGTATTATGACAGTTAGACCTCATGACTCAACAACAACAATGATTTAAAATCTTGAAGCTAAGGTTATATTTATATTTAGGAGTATATAAAACTATGCCATTAATTTTCATGCATAGCAAACTAAACCTTTTTAAAATAAAATTTTGAAATCTCATAAATACAACTAATTATGGTAAAAGATTGCAGAGATATTTCATATGTTGGAACGCCGATTTGAATATGTAATTCCTCAATTTTTAACACTTTGTATATGTGAGTTTCGCAATTAAATTCTTTAAAAAGGTAAATATTTAGTTATATATTAATAAAAATCAAGAGACTAGCATATACTAGACAAAAAGAACGTGTCCTATTACATGAAACTTCAAGCTCAGAATGATGGTGGAGTAGAAGTACTGAAGTAGCCACTTCATACCAGACGTGTCTACTCTCTAGAGCAAGCCTTCAACAAAATAAGGAGCTAGCTATCATATAGATATATGCATATATAAGATCTAAATTTGGAAGCATTGAATCATGCAAATGATTAATATTTTGGAAAATAAATGTAATGCATGCAATTGATATTCATAATCACGCCAACTATAAATCTAAAATCATCATAATGTAATAATAACAAGGTACGACTAAGCTTAAAGTTGATACTATAAAAAGAAAAATCTTTGTCGGAGAGATTTGCTTTATATTGTAAGATATACATGTGATACTCTCTGATATATTTTAACTTTTTGTTCATTGAAGGGACCTCTTAATGCATGTCTAAACAAACAAGTTGCATTAGAAATCAAAATATGACAGAAAGAGAGGGTGATCGGTGGTGTGCAGAGTAAGGCAGAGACCCACCAAGTGTAATTTCATGGCAAGTGATTTGACACCAAACTAGCTAGAGTGCTTCCAACAAAATAAGATGTTGTATTTTGTGGAGCTGCTAGCTTGCTCTAAAGGTTTCAAAAAACTAAGTATATGGCTGCAATTTAGATTGCCACATTACAACTTTTCATACAACTATTGTGATTGAAGTTTGAAGTTGTATCAATCGTGGTTGAGCCTAACACAACCCCACAAAACCGGCTCGTGAGGTGAGGATTGTCACCACTTATAAACACATTGTCAGGCCATCTCCTATCTGATGTGAAAGAGACTCTTAAAAGTATTTACCGCCGTTTAAGAAGATTGAGTGTTGAAGAGAGTGTTGAAAAGAGTGTATATATGGTCAAATTTAGGATACACTCTTCCAAACTTCAAATATAAGTATATGTTGAACACACGCTGGGATGATACTATTTCAAATGGCAAAGCATGTAAAAGTTTCTTTATGAAGACAAACAAAATCAAACATATGTTTCAGAAGATTTATGAATAGGATATGCTGTTAGGTGGAATAAAGATCACCTTTATAATCATTACCCCTCAATCGACTATATAATATATTTTAATGAAATGCTATTTTTTATTTTTTATTAATATAAAATAAGTCCTCTAAGATTTCGTTGGCCGAAAGCAAGACCCTAAAATTTCGGTTTTTAAATTTCAATAATTTAATTCTAGTCAAAAAAGAAAACAGTTGATCACTTAATTTAGCACACTGTCAAATAATGTTTCTTAAGTTACACTAATTTAAGTGGTATATAAAAGAAAGAATATTTGTAGAGGTGGGAAGAGGTGGTTAGTTTTATGATCATCTGTCTAAGATGGTTGGAAATAGATGTAGTACGTTGTTTTGGCATGAGTTGTGGGTGGATGGGATGGTGTTGAAGGAGTATTTTAGTATACTGTTTAGTCTAGTTGTTGACAAAAATGTTATTGTCAAAGATATGGTGAAAAATAGTGTTATTGTCAAAAATGAGTCGTGGGTGGAGGTGGAGAAGAAGCTTGTTCGAATGGGAGGTGGAGTTAGTGGTTGGAGGAGTGTCGGGTTTTGTTGACTAATGTTTTCTTGCAGGTTAATTTGAAGGACGAATGGAAATGGAACCTTAATTAATTCTTCCAATGGAATTTACATAATTAAAGATGTTTAAGCATTAATTTTCAATGTAGACTCATTAGAAGATTTGTCTATGTGTAATGTTATTTGAAACAAATTAGTATTTTAAAAGATATTGTTGTTTTCATTGTGATTGTTAAACTACATACTAAAATAATTTGCTTCGTCACGAGATTTATAATATAAAATCTCTTTTGTGTGTGAATGGATGCAATATGAATGAAACACCTCAACATTTGTTTTTTGATTTGGAAAATCATGGTATGATATATTGAATTGGTTGGGAATTAATAGCTGTGCTACGGTAGATAGTAGTTTTCGTCACATTGTTCAATTTATCGGTTTGGTACCCCTTGGTAAAGTATAATGGAAATGTCTTCGTTCTATTTTGGATGATTTGTATTTGATCGATATGGAAGCATTGTAACCATATGGTATTTGGTCTTCGGAATTGCAATAATGACTCTCTAGTTAACATTGTATTTGAATACTCTCTAGTTAACATTGTATTCGAATACTTGATAATTTGAATATTTTGTATTCAATTTCTAAAACTTTTTACTGTGTGATATAGTGGTACGATCCTCTCGAATCCATGTTCTTCTTTTTGTCATACAACTTGGTCACACACGTTCAGTCATCATCAGCTTTTTATTTATCACGCCGGCCCTTACTTTCTTGTTTTATTTTTGGTTCAACACCAACCACAATTTAATTTACCACTCTATGTATATGCATTAATTAAGAGAGTTTGAAATTCTGCAAAAGCAACTTGTGGTTGTAATGTACCAAGTACTAACAAGTGAACAAATTCTGTTAAGAAAGCCAAAGGGAAGAACAACACTTCCAATATTACATGTGGGCTCATTTTTTTTTCTTATTATGTGAATGTTTACAAGGGGAATGGACTAGTGGTAAGTTGCAACCATTTCAAGATCCCATTCATAGAGGTTGCTTCTCGTGAGGGCTGTTTCATGTATACGTAATACCCCAATAAATTTGATAGAATTGACTCTTGAAATTGACTGTTCTAAAGTTAGTAGCTAATAAAAATGCAAACTAAATCTACTATTGCTTAGCATAACTATGTTATAAGTATAAAAAAATCTACTGCCGTTTAGCAAACTCAAACTATAAGCATAAAACTATTGGCGTTTAGCATACATTGGCATTCAATAATGAATATGGAAATACTTGCAAATAATTTTCAAATACTTATAACGATGTCACCGTAAAATTTATGGGGTAAACAAATTGGTAAAGGAAAAGTTTTAGGCCTTCAAAAAAAAGTTTATTTCTTATATATTTTGATCTAAAACAAAAGACAATCAAACCAAGGAGAATCTCTCAAGATACAGAGTGTTGAAAGTGTTTGATTTTGAAGATGCTAGTTCATCTACTAATGTTGTCTAATGTGCGAGACGGTTCATGTAGGCATTTTGGATGTCGCTATTGAAATAGCCTTTCTAGCTATATTTTTTGGGGCCACTCCCATTTCACAAGGTACTTTGTCGGGTTTAACCGCTACTACCCAATATTCGAGAGATCCTTTTCTTGAACACATACGCGTTTTGATAGGTCCTACTATAACTGGTTTGTCTGAAAATATGCGCATCCATATTTGTCCACCTCGGCAAACATTTCGTGATACCTATCAGCTAACAATTTGAAAAGTTTCACATGAAATATTTACTATTGAAGTTGTAACAAAGTCCCACATTACTAAGATTTTAGGACGGTTTTTTGAAAGTGAGATTTGTTAACATTTGGCCTGAAGGATTCAGTAGTGGTGGTATTGTTTATCTTTTCTTTCGTAGTTAACATGTCAATTATATATGTATTCAAGTTTATTAACTTGGTAGACCCGAATAACCTTTAGGAATCTGTATTGTCTATTTTAGTTTTGATTTTTGTTTTATTGTTTATCATTTCTTTTGTAGTTGCTCTTGTTGTATTGAGCAGGTGACTTGAATCTAGATCATGAATAAACCCGCTCTTGCATTTATGAAGTAAAATAAAACGACTTCCACATTCCAAACTTATGGGAATAGAATTAATATCTGTACTCTGCTTCGAAAACAGGGGAAAGAAAAGAAAAGAAAAGTGAAAGAAAAATTGCTTGATAAATAAATGAGAAGAAGCAAAAAAAGGTACACGAGTATCTTAGGGGGGTATGTCACCAGCTTTTTTTTATTTCCATAAGAGATGAATGAAAAAACAGATGTTGCTACTATTATTTCACATTTTCTATCCCTCTTAAACAACTAATAATTACAGCACAATGCAAGTTGCAATGAAACAACTAGTAGTAACTAACCCACCCTAAAACCCAAATTAAAAAACAAATCAAAGAAACTAAATTAAAAGAAAAGGACCCAACAATTTTCACTGGCTCTGGCTCTAAGTCAGTAACAAGATATTGCACAATTGCAACATTTTTTACTCCCAAATTCCAACCTCCATGAACCCATCTTCAGAAGCACAACCCCTAAACATGCCATTGCAGTTAAATCCATAAGCAACTTCTCCTTTACTAGAAACAGCAATGAGTCCAGCATATCCTTCATCCAAACGATTCTTGATGACAAAATCCACTGCTTCTTGAAGACCAAGACCTTTGTATTCCATCACAGCCGACACCTCACGCGCCAAAGTGCCACGTATGATAGCCTCGCCTTCACCGGTGCATGATACGCCAGCTAGGTTACACGCGTAGGTCCCAGCTCCTATCAAAGGTGAGTCACCAATCCGACCAATCATTTTGTTCATTAGCCCGCCTGTTGACGTGGCAGCAGCACACCTTCCTTCACGGTCCACCACTACGCACCCGACTGTTTCAGGTGCGTAGACACTCATTGGAAGTCCATTCATTTTCATTGGACTTTCAACTGCTGCGCCACATGTTTCGTATCCAGATGGAATCCGATAATCAAACTGCATCACACAATCAGTAATTAATTACGTTATTCCAATTTGTTAATGAAAAAATCATATTGCTACAAATAAATATTAATTAATAATTGAACAGCACTTTGTCTTTATTGGTTGTTTGAGATTTGTTTTTAACAAAGAGTTTGGTAGACATAAGAGAAAGTGTACTAATTGGTCCAAACTATACTTAAATAAACATGCAATATTTCTTTACTTTGTAAAATAATTTTTACCCACGTTTATTTCAATATGTGAAAAGAGCCTTTCAGAGAAAACATACACTCTGGACCCTTTTTAACCCGTACAGTGAAATAATTCAAGATTCAAGATCCATTGTTGAATTTGATAATAATTACGTACCAAGATTGTATTTGCTTCCTTTGCCAGCTTAAGCATACCAACATTGTCAGCAGTGATAAAGTACTCATTGTCCAGAACCTCCACACCCTACCAAAACAAAACAAGTAAAATAATTTAGTAATTTAGCACTAATAATAAATTAATAATAATCAAATTATTTATTAAATTAACCCAATAGATTCGTACACGTTCACATATATTATAATCAACAGATTCTCCGCTACAAAGTTCCAACACCAACCCAAAAATAAAATATCTTTTCCTATTTATTTTTTTTAAATGAAGATAAAACAAAAAAAAATATACAGAGATTTGGTTTTGGTTAACGTTGTTTAAGGAAGACACACACGTGGGAATAGGTTAAGAGAACACGAACCTGTTGTCTAGCAAAATCTTCAGCGCCGTTAAAAGCAAGATAGGAATGAGGAGATTTATCCATGACTAAACGAGCCAGTGAAATTGGATTTTTTACTGTGGTTAAACCCGAAACGGCACCACATCGTCTTTTTGGTCCATCCATTATGCTAGCCTCCATTTCCACCGTTCCTTTTTCCGTCAGGGCAGATCCTCGACCCGAATTGAATAATGGATCCGTTTCCAATTCCCTCACCTTCAATAACAAAAACAAACAACGAAATTATTAAAAATAATCCCCTCCAAATTCCTTGGAATAGTTAGAATATATCCTTGTTAATCATGTAGTTTAAAAAAATTGTTCATAATGACAATGCATGTACTAGATTCAGTATATTCGGCTCTAGTCGCTACGATTCATTTGTGTCAGATGTTATATTTTTGTTATGATTGTCACGGTTATTTGTTATAGTAGTTATGAAATAATAATGGTAACGGTGGAAAAGGGACAGGACATGATGGGAAACATGTGTATGTGGGTACGAGGAAGTGTGGACAATATTATGGTACATGTGAGATAGACACAACACATACCACAAGTTCAACAACATCGATGGCAGAAAGATTGGAACGAAGAGCAGAGATGCCAAGATTGAGAACACGAGTAAGAAGTTGTTTAGCTTCTTCTTGACGTTGAAGAGGGAGATTAGGGTCAACACCAGCACCACCATGCACAGCAATTGCCCAACCACCCATGTTTCTCTCTCTCAAACTCTCTGAACTTTACCCTTACGGTGTATTTGTTATTGATATTTGGAGTCTGCAACAAACTATGATCCCCAAGGGGCGTTTTTATAGGCAATTTCGGACTTCAAATGGTTATGTGTTGGATTTGAATTTATTTTTTATTTTGAGTCTCGTGAGTCACAACGGTTTGTTTGGTTTGGGCCATAGGGTGTGTGTCCCTTCGCAGGCAGGTGCTATTTCTTTTGAGTGGGATGAGACTTGTTAAAAAAACAGATTAAATTATATCTGTATTTTTTCGGTCAAAATAATTAATAACTTATTTTTTGGTTGTCAAGTGTCTGTCACTTTTTAAAAATATTTTCTTTTGAAAGGACACTTTTTAAAAATAATTGTCAGTCACTTTTTATAATTATAAATAATTAAAAAATAAATAAATAGAAAAACTCTCCAAAAAATAAATAAATACTAACAAAAGTGCTAATGCCATTTATTAAGAACAAAATATGGTAAAATATCTTTTAATTTGTATAATCAACATTTTTCAACATGACCTTAAAAAGAAAACTTTTTTAATGTGTAGAAAAATTTCATTTTCAATACAAGGCTAACTTTTGTGTTTCGTTAACAAATGTCTTAAACATCAATGTTTGTTTTAAAGTGACAACTAGAGTACGCATGAAAGAATGATGGGTAATTTACCTCAACCAATAAGCATTCACCTTTTTAGGTAGTATCCATTAACTATCTTGACCCCACCAATAAATTGTTCATCTTCATTGTTTGGTGGATAAATTATCCACCATTCTTCAAAGGTAATCTAGAAGAAAAAAACCGTGTTTTAAAGCACTTGCTACTATGGCCTTGAATAAAAATATTAACTAATGTATAGAAAATTGTCTTTATAACTTTGACAATTGATTGACTTTCTTTCGAAGACAAAGTTTTCTTGTTTCGATTCCTTAAACAATGCTTGCAAAGTATTTGTTAGCATGATCTATAATTAAAATAGCATAATTTAATTTTGACGCATAATTGGAGCATATCTTTTACATTGTATGAATATTACAACTAATTATATGTATGATTTTAAAAATGATTGTTACTTATGATTGATTGACTATTGTTCAAGTTTAGAACAAAACCTAGGGTACAACCGATGACTACGCCTCATTAAAGGTATTATGGTTGGTTGCCCCACTACAATTCTTAACTCATTATTTATTTATTTTTTAAAAAGAAATTCTTAATTCGTCATTAGCTCTTTGTAATTCATAACTATTTAACCAAAATTTACTAATGCACCCGCTAAAAAGTATTAAAAAAATTATTTGTGAAGAACTACATATAAAATAATGTGAGAGATAATAGTGAATTGCCTTTTTTAATTATTTTATTTCAGATAATAGTGAATTGGCTTATTTTTATTTTTATTTTAAATTTAAAAATTATTCATGTGGCATCTTAATCACTCAAATGAGGTGTCACGTCTACATTGACTTGGTCAAAATTTGTCTGGGGTCAAAACTGCAAAAGGGAAAATACTTAGAGGGCTGGGTTGTAATTTATTTTGTTAGGGGGTCAAAATTGCAAGATCATGATACTTAGGGGGGTCAAAACTGCTATTAATCTTTCAATATATAATGATATAAATTAGTAATCTTCAAATAATAATAATAATAATAATAATAACAACAACATTAATAATAATAGTGTAGTCATTTTATCATTTATGTGAGAAAAAAATTATATTTGTATTGTGTAGTATTGTCTTCATTAATCAAATTTCTTGGTTATGTCACTAGGTAAAACTCCATATTCCATCTGTTCCTAACAATGATTGGATGGTGTTCAAAATGGTATTATATGACATGGTAAACCTGGATAAAAGTTATTCCAATTGTTAATGGTCTATCAATGGGCTTGATTGGACGTCCAACCCTCGTTCATTGTCTTAGGTCCAAATTAGTTAGTTTTACTATGTTCTAGTATTTCTGGTATGGGTACTCATATTACGATTTGAGTTCATTTGCAATGGATTAATTCAACAACAAATATCATTAAACCATGTTTGGACCTTGCTATGATCTGTATGTGTGGATGGTTTAACTATATATATATATATATATATATATATATATATATATATATATATATATATATATTACAAACATGAATACATCGCATATCATCAACAACCTAACATTCACGGTATCATTTCATTGTCATTAGATGTAATTTTAATATGTTGACTTATTGGTCAGATATTATTATTCGATGATAATTATCTTTTTTCTTCATCTTCGTCAAATCACATATTTATTATGAATTAATAAGTAAGTAAGATTTAATAATTAATATTTGTTAGTCTTTCATCATCATTATGTGCTATTCTAATATGATGACTTGTTTGCTAAATATTATTATTCGTTGGTAATCATCTTTTTTCATCATTTTTATCAACTCGTCTATTTATTCTTAATTAATAAATAAATAATGTGTAGTGACTGATTCAACAATTATACATGTTTGATAATTTTTATTTTGTTTTTATTGTTAGTAAAACTTCACATGGTTGTTGCGATTTTATATATGTTCTAGATTAGTAGTATCTAATTTTGTGACATTTGTATGAAACCTTAAGAATTATATTTTCGACTATATTAATGATAGTGTTATCTTTTATTTTTGTTGTATAGATTTTATCTCTCTCTATCTATCTATCTATCTATCTATCTATCTATATATCTATATATATATATATATATATATATATATATATATGGTTTTGCTAGAAGACACCTTTTATGAAGGTATCTTTTAGCAAGTTATTTTATGAGCATTTGCTAAAAGACACCAACTAATTTTTATGAAGGTGTTTTTTAGCAAAGTTATAACTAAAAAGTGGAAATCACACCTTGAAGTATGGGTTGCTAAAAGACACATTTATGGGTGGCTTCTAGCAAAACTCATATATATATTGTGTGTGTGTGTTAATCGGTGCAATAATGCATCCTACACTAGTCTTATATTCATATATGTATGCATTAAATATTCTTTAGTCACTAGTGTCACAACATTTTCCAACACACTTTAAACGTCAAATCATTTATTGCAAGCTTAACATATGCATTTGAAATAGAGTAATGATATTTGTACACCACTTTGTAACAACTTTATCTCTCATACTCACATTATACTTTTTTTCTCTTTCTATTATTTTGAACCAATAAGAAGAGAGAAAATGAAAGTTGTCATCAAAGTTGTCACATATGGTTGTACATATATCACTACTATTTGAAATATGACGCATTAAAACTATGTTACATGCATTCCAATAAATGATTTAATTACATAGAAAAACAATGCATCTACACAAGGCTCTTTGAGTCTTGCTAAGCAACCCAACATTTAATTAGATATTTTCTCTTCCTAGTAGGAAACCAACACAACCGCACAAGACTTTATGTTTGCATATGCATCTTAGTAGTGCAACTAATTAAAAATTAGTAAAACATTAAAGACTGGTTATTATAATTTCCTTAATAATGCATTCAAGTAATTTAATGCGTTAATTGTATAGAAAATTAGGATATTCACGTAAGGCTCTATATATCGTTGAACTAAAGTGGTTGGAAGAAAATTAATCTTAAATTAGAGTCTTGATGATAACAAAGTCTAAGATGACAATTTATCTGCTAATGTTTGTTTCATGTGTAGTAAAAATCATCTAAACGGTATATCCTCTATTTACACATACGTAAAGCATGAAGAGTGTTTGATATATCATGATCATATGAGTATAGTCGCCAGCAACAATGGTTTGGCGTTTGCCTCTTATAGATCAAAGATGACAAGTGAAGTGTCTACACAAGAAAATATTTGCTTCTGATGAAATCATTCAAGTCTTGCCTTTGGTCAACATATTCAAATTCATGTTTCTGATTCTTTGTAATCTTATGCTATCATCGATGAGTTATTTATCCTCTGGTAAGGCTTTCTCTCCAAAACTGTCAAATTCAATTATAGAGATGGCTCATAAAAGTTATGATTCATAACGTCATAAATCTTACTCAAATAAGGACAATATTTTGAAGGAATCACATATTCACATACCAGAATGATAATTTATTACTTTTCTATTCTCTTTACCTACAACGGAAAAAATTATATTAATATTATACAATACACTTGGTTTGTATTATATACACACACATTAACAAGTTAAATATTGAAACATATTCTTGAAAATTATGAATTTTTTATTTTAATTTTAAAAAAAAATTATTGTAAAATTTATGTTTAACTCGTATTTAGATTTTCAACCTGTGTCCTTTCTTTAAAAATTTAAAAAATGTTTTTTTCATTATAAAATTTTTGAGGGTCATGCTAACTTGTGACCTTAGGACACAAGTTAAGAAACTAAAAGGGAAAACAAAAAATAAATTTTGTATTGAAAATGTACATGTTTAAACTTTTACAATATTGAATTCAAAAGTTAAAAAAAAATATTATCTTTAGCTTTTTAATTTGTGCTCATTAGCAATTTCCCAATTTCTTATCTTAAGTTTTTCAACAAAGGGCACTAGTTAATCTGACTTTCATTGAATTGCTTTCTTTGTGGTTATTTTTTACGAAAATGCTAATGAATATCTTTAAAGCATTGTTTAAGTAATCAAAAGAAATACCTTTTGCTTAGATAATAATGTAATTATTACTTTGGAAAATATTTGATTTGCAAAGCAAAATTTTCTTTTATGCATTATTTAAGCAATGTATTTAGGGTACCATTTGCTTACTAGTTATGATCCACATCGTTTAACTACAGTTTCAAAACTCATTTCTCGTAAAGATATTCCCTTGAATGTTCTCTATTTGTTTGGCGACCAATGACAATTTGGTTAGACGCATCATAATTTCTCACGAATCACGATTTTATGTGAGTGGCTGTGGTAATGTAAAGACAGTTCAACATTTGTTTCTATCTTGCAATATTTTTAGTTCTCTTTGGCACCTTGTGCGTACTTGAATATGTTTCTCTTCAGTTGATCCTCCTCATATTTTGGATCATTTTGTTCATCTCGCTTCCTGAGTAAATGTTTCTAAAGCACGACGTTCCTTCATGCATCTAATTTAGATCTCTTTCCCTTGGATTTTATGGCTTGAAATAAACAACACGTCATTCAAAATTAAGGAAACTTGTGTTTATTGGTTATCATAGTTGGTAGCTATATCCTTTTATTTGTTTGAATATTGGTTAATTTTTTTCTTTCAGTTGTTTTTCTCTTCATATTGTTACTGTTGTAAACTTTGACGCAAGTCTCTCCGACACATCATGTGTTAGAGAAAATCTTCTTTTAATGTTAACATACTCCCTCCGGTCTCAAATATAAGAAAATATTTTTTTTAGGTTCATTGAATAATTAATATATCTACTTTACAATGTATACCAGATAGATTAATTACTCAATGGACCTACAAAAGAAATGTTTTCTTATATTTGAGACCGGAGGGAGTATTTAATTTATTTTAACTTGTAAAAAAAAAAAGATTATTTTTAATTCTCATCACGTATTAACTTTCTCTGTAAAATAAAATACGTATTTAATTACTTGAATTACTACCATGTTTTTGTCCACATCTTAAAAGATTCACTTGTGAAGGAATCACGAATTTACTTTTGACAGGTAAAAAGAATCGCCGTTTTGGTATAAAAAAAATTAGAATCGCCGTTTTTGAATCTAAAAATAGAATCACAAGTTTCATAGCAAAGAATCAATGAGTCAAACTCCACTGCCACCACGTCATTGTTACAGTAACAGTAGAGTTGTACAACGTGATTCAATCTCGTGCATTGTGCTTGTTGGTATCAAAACATTTAATTAATCCTCGAGATTTTCAATATCAAAGTCCTTAATTGGTCCTACCTTATTTAATGTCGACTTCACTGCTGCTACAGACACTAGTATCATTAATTAATTTTCACCAACAAATGTTTAATTAGTATAAATCAAAAAGTACTTTTTAATCACGGAAAAGACAATTGGGCCAAGATGTTCAATTTGAACTTTTCTTCAATTTGTTTATATTTAATTTTTTTCAAACACTTTAATTAAAGAAAGATCTAGTAGTATTTATACAAGGAATCTTGCTAATGAAATTGTAGCTCGGCTGGTAAGACATACTTCATTCGCCCTTATATTTAAGCATCTTTAATATTTTTCACATTTTTTAAACAAAGTTGTTAGTGCAATTAATGTGTCTATTTTCTGTTTTAATTTTATGAAATTGTCATTTGTTTATATGCGCATTAAATTTGACTGTTCATATTTTAAGACAAGGTAATAGTATTAATTAGGGGTATATTTAGAAAAATAATAATAAATGCATCTAGTAATTTGAAAATGGGTTTACATTTAGGAACAAATATAAAGTCAAGTGAGTGCTTAGATATATAGACTGAGGGACAAATGTTTTTTGACAATATAAGTTTTGACATTTGATTAAGTAAGAATTACACTATTTTTTCTGAAAAGTTGCTATTTGTTTTAGTTGCTTAACCAATATCTTGGAGACACTATTTAACATTCTCCTTTTATTAGTTATATATCACCAAAGTATATTGTTAACAAGATTAATTATACACTAATGTTATAATTTTTTTTATATATGTATTTAATGAAATCACACAAAAATATCATTTTATATTACTTTCTAAAACATCTATAGTAGTGTGATTCGATATAATACTCGAGTAAAAAGGAAAATTACATCGTCCATACATACAAATCAAATTTACTTTTAATATTAAAAAGCATAAATAATTCTTACAGAAAAAAAAGCATAAATAATTATTAGGAAAATTCGAGTTTTAACTTGACAAAATAAACATTATTTTTAGTAATAAACAATTCTTCGTCCCGTAAATGTAACTCGGTTGGTAGCTACCAAGGATATTATATGTAGAGGTTGGGTTCGAATCCCCGAATTCCCCATTTCTCCACACATAATATGTGTGAATTTAGCCATTAGGCTATCTGACAAAAAAGAAAAAAAACTCTTCAAAACTGATGTTATATATAACTAGGACAATGTAATAAAAACAGTATAATAATTAAAATTAATATAATAAGATTTTAGAGTACTCAATTTATTTTTAATTTTATGAACCTGTCTGGTACCACTGATTAATGGAGTACTAAAAAAAAGTTTCCTTGCCGACTGAAATAGTAAAATATAGGAGCCTGCTGCAGCAGTTAGTCATTTTAAGTTAAACTACAGATGCATGAATCTACGGAATAATATTGTTAATTGTATTCCATGGTTGAGGGAAAAGCTAATACATGTGGACCAAAGACAAAAAATTAAAGAGAGTGAGTGTGGCTTGTGACCATATTAAAATGATCAAGGTGGCTCACTTTCTGGCAACTCCGTAAACCAAGGGGCCTGGCGGCGAACAATTTGCAAATTTTCAATACATACAAGACTTTCAAATTCCAATACCATTTCACTACCATTTCCCTTTGTTCATTTAATAATAGTATAGTAAATTTCATTTCACTAGACTAATATTGGGTGCCAAGAACAATGATTTTGACATTCATGCTATGTTTGGTGTATAAAATAATGTGAGAAGAAGTTGAGTTAAGAAAAAGAAAAATTAAAGAAAAAATTAAATGATTTTAAGTTAATTGGTTTGATTTTGTTTTTTGTTGAAAGAAAGTTGATTGATTTTGATGTAAAATGAAAATAAAGAAACTTGAATATATTTAAAAGGAAAATCAGCTCCAAGAAAAGTCGTAGGATATAACGAAAATGTAGAAGAAAATTGGTAAAATTAAGTGGTCCATCTTATGTTTTCTTAACAAAATCGAGAAAAAGAATCATTGTGAGACCCACAAGATGTTTTCTATTTTTCTTCACTGTTTAAATAGGGAACACTGAATAATAGTAAAATTGGTGTGTTGTCTTTCTCTTGTGCACTTTTATACTCCCTTCCCTCCGTCCCTATATATAGGGACGGAGGGAGTATATGATATGAGAAATGATATTAGAAGAATCATTTTATGATAATTTTTATGATAATCTTATCTCTTATATTCATATTATGTTTTTACTTTCTTTTTCTATTGCTTTAATTTTTGTGATAATACCAGTTTTTTATTTTTATTTTTGTGTATTTTGGTTGTCCTACAAATTGTCTAAAAGAAATGGTTATTCAGATAACATTCCCCTTTATATATATACTTTCTCTTCTCAAAACAGGTGTAGTTGTGTATGTATATTCAAGCAAATGGGGGTGTAGATCACACTGTGACATCTTAAATAAATTAAAACTAAACAAAAAGAGGAATGATATTTGTACAACCACTTTATGACAACTTTTTGACAACCTTCTCTCTCATACTTACATTATACTCTTATTCTCTCTCTTACTTTTTCTCCCTCTATTGTTTTTGACCAATGAAGAGAGAGAGAAAAGAAGTTGTCACAAAAGTTGTCTCAAATGGATGTTCAAATATCACTACTCAAACAAAAAAAAGTATAGAAGAATAAGAGACATAAAACCTGATCCTGTATAAA
>Ga0315914_1000544_pt1 | contig 48567 bp, 22 predicted proteins | sample MpolenodulesMG_FD_203920 | JGI IMG/M metagenome (GOLD analysis project Ga0315914, IMG submission 203920) | Medicago polymorpha root nodule microbial communities from Los Angeles, California, United States - elongated nodules | ecosystem: Host-associated > Plants > Roots > Nodule | place: USA...
TCATAAACGGGTTTTTCATAAACTACCTTAAAAACTTATAAATAATACATAAAAACTTATTTATTTGCATAAGCTGTTTTATATAAGTTCTAAAATAAGCTAATCCAAATGGGCCCTAATTGACAAACAATATAAGCTTAAAGAATTTTTTAATATTTGATAGAATATCAATCTTTGAACCGAATTTAGAAAAATAACATTAAAGATGGATATAGGGTCCATTTGGGTTCATAGATTGTTTTTTCATAAATTATATTGACAAGCTTATAAATAATACATAAAAGATTATTTATTTACATAAATTATTTTGTATAAGCTCAAAATAAGACTAATCCAAACAAACCCATACTATTAGTAGAATGGATCTCTAAAAATAAAATTTATCAATCCGAGACAAATTAAAAAAAAAAATTTAAAACTTTTATAACAAGTCCACATCTCTTCAAAAAATTTCAATGAGTCAATTCATCCTAAATGAGATAAATTGACTCATCAAGAAAGTGAGATTTTTTTGAAAGAGAGAAGATATATAGTCATGTTTTTACACAGCTCTGTAATTTGTAAATGTAGAAGTCCTTTTTAAAAAAAAGCTAACTGATTACGGAGCTCCTTCGTTCATATCTCCTTACCATTCCAATAGCAGATACCTAATTCCATGTTCAAAAGTAAAGTTATTGAAATTATATATTGTAATTATTTCAAAAAGTAAAGTTGGAACGAAATAGTTTGGAATAATATCCGAAAATATGTTATATAAATATGTTTTAATTATTGGCAGCAATGGTTTGAAATTAAGAAGCATCAGCAACACGGATTACACCCTACGGGGGTGATCGTAACAGAGATAGATCGATGGAAATGTTAATAAGGGTCCTTATAACACTTGTTAAGAAGGACTAAATAAAAAACTTTATTCTAAAAATGGTGGTGCATTCAATGCATTGAAACATTAAAAAGTGTCATAAAGACATTTGATAGCAAAACCCATAAAATTATACTATACTAAAACTAAAGGGTTAAATGGGGGTAATCCGAAAAATAAAGGGTTTTAATATAACATAATTTATTGAAATATATTTTTCATATAAAACTTATTAAAAGTAAATGAATATATTTTTTTCACAATTAAAGCGAATAAGTGATCTTGTTGGGTTGTGTATTATTGACGCAATAAACTTTGATCATAATTTTTTAAAATATCAAATTTTTATAATATTTTATAATACATACTAAAAATATTAAATCTCAAATATGAGTGTTTGTAAAAGTCAACAAGGTCATTTACTTTAGGATATTAAATTTGTTTACTTGTTCTTAAATTTTTGAATGACTTTTTTCCAAACATTAAAAATTCTTTATTCAAAAAATTGAGCCCAAAATTTAATTTGTCCATATTTTCATTACTTTAGGAATTAAATTTTATGCTGAAAAATGTACAGGACACAAACATGAGACTACAAAGTTATTTAACACAAAAATAAATGAGATAAGAAAGGAAAATAGAATTAAGTAATTGTAAACAATATAAAAACTTTAAATTGTTTAAAATGAAGCTCTTTCATCATTTCATCGTAAGTCATATCTCCTCATCTTCCAACTCTCCATTTATACCGTTGTCTTCACAACAACATAAATAAAGGAAGATGGGAAGATGAGGGAATATGACCTAAACTTGATTATCACAAGGCTCCTTTATTTGTTAAAGAATAGTCCTTTATTTTTATAACCTTAACAGATTACTTTTACTTGTGTGCTAGTCGATGTGGGCTAGAAAATACAATACCCCTTAAGTTGCACGATCCATATTTAAGTCTTTTATATCCATCTCATGATGTTCCTACGTTACTAATCTGCACAAAATAGGTTTTTGCTTTAAGACTTGACTCATTTTGATCCCAAAATTAAACAGAACAGAAAGAGAAAAATTACAAAGTTATATGGGTTTTGAAACACTTGATCAGAGGCTACAATATGTATCAAGCCTGCCAAGTGCCAACCCATTGTCTCATTTCTTGATTTCAAATAGGTAACACAATCCACCCAGTGTTCTAGGATCATTAAGAGAAGATTCTAGAAAAACTATGGTTTTACCCATTGCTTCTAGCATAACATATATCCCAATAACTCTTCTATCAAAAGGTAATAATGTTTTTTCTGTAAGGACATTCATTCCAACTGTTGGATGAAAGCCGTAATTTTCCAATATCTGTATCACTTTAGGTCTATATACAATCCCTTAAAAAAACAGGCAATGTCTAGAAATATAGTCTTGTGTTTATCTTCTAACATGGTATAACTTATTCAAAAGGCTTTTCTTAAAAAATGAATCAACATAAATTTGAACAATACAATACACAGTTCAACATCGGAGCATTGGATTCTTTCATACGTCAAATATGAAAAAATATCAAAGTTGAAAACTTTACTCAACCTATACAATAGAACACTTGTAACATATGTGATCAACTAAATTCTTCTACTTTTGGTGATATGGGAGTATTTCAATGATAATCACATGGTTAAGAAAGATACACGAAAGAATTGAAACAAAATATTCAAGTTTTCCCTCTAAGACTTGAATTTTTTTTTATCTCAAAGCTAGTAACAGCAACAAAATAGTATTTGTGCTTTGAAACCACTGTTTATACTAGTCAGGGTTTCCTATCAGCATTTCTCCTTTGTTTAACAATGTCTTCTCATTAGATGTATATAACATCTTAAAGACACCAATGAGTTAAAAATAATATGCTACAAAATTGAACTAATAAGAAATCATATCCTTATTCCTTTGTTATTAATATTTTTTGTTTATTTTAATTTAATTCATTCAATCTGGTGTTGTACTATATATTCCTTCCTCTCAAACTTTCACACTTCATAATTGTAATTTACTTAAATAATTTGATCAAAATACTAATAATTTAATAAGTATATTCTTTCGGTGTACATTAGTTTTACAAATGCATATAATGATGTGACAACAGAGTGATGCATGTGTAAAATAATTGTACACTAACTAAATATTTTTTTAGGAGTACTAAGTATGTTAATTAAACTCATAAATTAAATATAATAATTTATGAATTTTAATATATACTTTATAAATTAAAAATAATGTATTTTGGTTAATTAATTTTTTAACAATATGATTTGATATTATAAATATTTAATTAAAACTATGAAATTGAAGTTTTTAAAAACCATTTTATTACTAAAAACTTAGCTTTAAGATGACTTTTGAACTAAAACAATATTATATTCATGAGGCCTGAAAAAATACTATCTTTATCAGGCCAAACGTAGCCTTATGGTACTATAAAAAATCATTCAACAAAATAACATAAGATAAATAAAAATTACTGCTATTTGTGTGCTCTTTCACCGTAAATCATATCGCCTCAACGTTTCCACTTATCCAATTTATAGACTTATTCACAAATATTCAAAACTCGTGAAAGAAACAAAATAAATAGGACAATTTGGAACAAGAGGGAATATGATCTTGTTTTTATATGCAATGGAATTCAGTTATTTGTTACCAAATGAAAATAATGATATTATATTAGAAATCATAAGTGTAGAATTGCGTGTTCAAACCTATGTCCCAGTTATATCAAATATCTTTGTAGTCTTTTGCCTAAGTTTTTTTTTATCCAAGTTGTACTTACGGAACATCTCTCACTACAAGAAATGTTGTATTTAGCCAGGGGCGGATTCCTTGTGAAATTGCAAGAATCCCTGGGAAAAAACCATTTGTCAGGGCTTTTGTGAGGAGTTGAATCAGTGGCAAATGCGCTCCTAGCAAATTGCTATGCCAGGGGTTTTGCTCCTGGAAAATCTACGTGGGACACACTCCTGTCTGAACCCCTCTTATAACTCCTGGCAAAAACCCTGGCAGAGTCCCTGACAAATTGTCTGACTCAACAACCTGCTTTCCTGACGCACTGTCAAATTAGCTGCAGAAGCTTCACAATACATATCATTTTTTTTTCAATTTTTTCGGCCAACATGCATATAAGTTTCACATAAACAGCAACAAAAATCAACACAACACATTATAATTAAACTAACCTGTTAAATAGAAAAGAAAAGCAGATCCAAAGAGAAGGCTTCACAGGAGACGGGATTGAAATCAACTTTGCAAATGGGATACAACACTGTTGTAGCAAACAAAACAAAATTAAGTCAATAAATAAGTTTAACATTTATTGTAAAAATAAAAGAAATATAAATGAAAGATTTTTTTACCACAAAATGAGAAAAGTAGGAGATGAATGTATTGGGGAGAAAGAAGAAAAGAGAAAGAGGAATATTTTTTCTAAGTGTTGGAACAATGAAGGGCTGAAGGCACGCAGGTCAATATATAGTATAAAAGGTGCCAAGGCCAAAGTCAGGAGCTGCCCCTGGCTAAATGTAGGGAACAATCAACGGTCCAGACATGGCAGGCTTTGTAGGAGAATGGTCTAATCTCCATTTGCTTTTGCAGTGGTGATGTCGCTTCTGCAGTAGCTTTGCAATTTGCGAGGGGCTCTCCCTCGGATTGCTCCTCTCCTTGCCTGACAACACTCAGTTTTTGCAGACCAATTCAAAATTAATCTTCCCGCCTAAAATGATGCTAGGGGTTATCTGAGGGTCACATCCTGTGTAATTTCCCACCATATTTCCCTGGCTTTACTCCTGGCAAATTTCCCAAGGGTTCATGCTCCTGGCATAATTCCCTGGCTAATTGCAGGATTTATTGTAGTGTCTTTTGGTCTCTAACTAATGGACAATCCATCTTATGATCTGCCTTTTTTATCCAAGTTGGTTGGGATATCTGACATTCAATATTAGATTGATAATTGGTTGGGAACCCCTCCATATATATGTTTATAAAGATTTTAATTCAACTGTTCAGGGAATGATTTCTAATGGCTTCTTGAGAAATCCTGCTTATATTTCTGTTAAGGCTTCTGTAGTGGCTGATCAAATTAGAGAAATTGTTATTACTTTAGAACAGTTTCAGGATCCTTTTGTTTGGAAACATTTTACAGATGGTTACTTATTAGTAAAGCATGCTTACTTGCATCTCAAGCTACATGTTAATCTAGTAAATTGGTCTAAGAAGATTTGGTGCAACTTCATCCCTCCATCATTCCTTCATTTTCTGTAGATTTATTCATGCAAAGTTACCTACTGATGAAAATCTTTGGTCTAGGGGCTGAATAACTATTTCAGCTTGCAGTTTCTATCTAATGGACAGAGAAACTTCTTAGCGTATATCTTCCTTAATTGTCCTTTTGCAATCTAGATTTGGGAGTACCTATCTCAATTGATTGGTTATAATATAGATATAACTTCTTGTTTGGCAATTCTCAATTGTTGTAACCATTCTTGGAGTAATTTACTCATGATATTATACTTTTTGCTGTATAATACTTGCATTTTGAGTTATTTAGATTACTAGAAATGGCAGTAGATTCAATTCTAGTCCATTTTCTCATAACAAAATTCCCTTTCAAATGGTCCTTTCTCAGCTTGCCAACAGGATCTACGTATCCATCAGAGCTTCAACGTTCATGCCAAGACAGGGAAACAAAATCTCATTGTTGAGGTTCTCTGGAAGTGTCCTGAAAATCTCATTTGCATTTGTTGTGGTGTGCTTTTTAAAGCCGAAACCTTTCACAGGCGAAGGGAATATTGTAGCTGCTGCTACCATCATTGACATCAAAATTAACATGCTTAAACCTAGTCCTTGTCTGATATTGTGAAACATTTTCCCCTGCAACCAGAGATGATGGTAAACATTTTATGATTGAAATGCTCTTGAATCAAATAATGATGAATTGGAACATTAAGTACTGCATAATTCAATAACATTTAGTGTTTCAGGTTGTGTGTATTTCGAGACTCTTTTTATAGGACATCATCCAAGTTAGGTACCCATTCTTCAGACCGAAAAATTGAAACAAATAAGCATTTGAATTCTTTTAGTCCTAAAGTTAGGTTAATATATTTTTAACAAGTTATATTTTTTCATGTGAGTTGTTTGAACAAACAAAAAAACATCAGCAAAAGCTTTTTTGTCTGCGTTAGATTTCTTATATGCATCAAATGAAAATATGGTTTTATCATAAATCATGTCTAATGACAAAATAATTAAATCAAAATCTTTTTTAGGAATTTGGTTTATAATGCTTTTTTATTTATTTATCTTTATAGCTAATTGCATGTGAGAATTAGAAGATGACTTACCAAAGAGAAGTTTTTGTTGAGACATTGAGATTTCAGATGTAGACAATAGTACTGTGATATTTTATGTTTTCTTTTATTTTAATGTAGTAGTTGAAGTTACCTCTGCAGAAGTATGGTGACCCATACTTGTTGGAGTGTTTAAGACTTTGTAATCTTGGTTAGGTGACAGACTGCTATGTTGCATGTTGTTCACTTTTTCTGTTTTTTCTATATATTGTATCAGAAACTTTATTTTGATGTAGAATGAAATTATCTTCAAGTTTCTGAAATTACTTTTAGTTCTTACAAATGGTATACAGAGCTTCTTTGTTCTTAAAGGGCCTGTGATTAAAACCTGAAACCAATTTTTAGAGAGGAACACAAATCCCATTTGGAGAGAAAACCAGGAAAAACAATAGAGAAGAATTTCAGAAAATCCCACTTGCTTTCTTGATGGCTTCTAACAATATTACCCTACCAGCACCTGTATTTACAGGAAAGAATTATGAAATCCGGTCTGTGAATATGAAGGCCTATGATCTTTGGGAAGTGGTGGAAACATCTGTTGAACCACCACCTTTGCAAGAAAATCCAACTGTTGTGAGCAAGTTGCCAAGAGAGCTAACGCTCTTACCATTTTTCACTCTGCTGTGAATGATGATGTTTTCATGAGAATCTCACACTTGGAGACAACAAAGAAAGTTTTGGAAATGCTAGAAGAAGAGTTTTTTTTTTTTGGAATGAAAGAACCAAGCAGATGCAGGTTCTAAACCTCAGAAGAGAGTTTTAAGCCATAAAGATGAATGAGGCTGAAAACATAAATGATTTCATGACGAAAGTTATGAAAGTTGTGAATCAAATCAGATTGTTGGGAGAACAATTTCTTGATAGCAGAATCGTAGAAAAAGTCTTAGTGGTTTTACCTGAAAGATTCAAATCAAAGATTTCTGCACTTGAAGAATCAAAAGACCTTTCTAAGATAATCTTTCTAAGAATTAAATGCTCTTCAAGCTCAAGAGCAGAGAAGACTTTTGAGACAAGAGGAAGCAACCGAAACAGCTTTACAAGTCAAACACAAAGGAAAAGCCATAACAACCTAAGGTGAAAAGAAATTTGTTGGGGAGCATTCTGGGAAAGATACAAAGAAGAAGGAAAGATTTCCAAAATGTGGAATTTCCAAAAGAAAAGTGATTTTTGGTACAAGGAAAAACACCACCACCATTTCAATGTAGATATTGCAATAATAGTGGTGTCCAATTAAATGATCAAGAGATTGAAACACCACAACCTTGCACTCAAGATGGCTTGGAAACAATTAATCTTGGTGAAGAAGTCGGAGCTACATCGGTTGCGAATACTTCGAAAAAAAGATTTCAACCAAAGGAGGCGAAAATAAGATTTAAACCAAAGGAGGATGAACTTCTCATTCAATCATGGCTCAATATTTCAAAGGATCCAATTGTTGGGAATAATCAAAGAGGAGATAGTTTTTGGAAGAGGATTGGTGAAGCTTATAACAACCTTCGCGACAAGAATTTTCAAGAGAGAAAACAAGAGGCACTTAAAGGTCGATGGCACAAAAAAATCAATCCATCTATATTAAAGTTTGTTGGGTGCTACAAAGATGTTGTCGCTCTAAAGAAAAGTGGTGCCTCCAAGAGCGACAACATTTCGACTGCAAAAGATATTTATTACCAAGATGTACGTGAACAATTCACACTTGAGAATGCATGGAAATTATTGAGAGATGAACCAAAATGGCTTGCAGGTTGTGTATTGGAACCGTCCGCAAAAAGAACAAAGAATTCAGCTTCTGGAGCATATTCGGCATCTTCTAACCCACCAACACCAACAAGCGAATACAATCCACCACAACGTCCAATCGGTCAAAAGGCGGCAAAAAGGAAGGGAAAAGAAAAGCTTGTGGAAATTTCTACTCCCAAATTTGATGCTTTGAAAGATGACTTCAACAAAAAAATTGAATTAATGTCAGAGTTTGCACGAGATTATGCACGTTTTGAGAGTAAAAAATGGAGATAGAGAGAAAAAAGGTTGATGCCGAGTTGCAAAGAGTTGAAAATGATAGGGAAAGGTTGAAGATCAATGATTTACAAATACTCACAAAGGATACATCAAATATGAATCCAAGACAACTACAAGATTATGAATTTCTGTGTGGCGTGATTAGAGATAAATATGGACTTAATTGATATTATTATATATGTTTAACTTATTTGATATTATTTTATATGTTTAACTTATTTAATTTTTTTAGGGATGTTCGTTGGATTTAATTATTATGTATTTTGGAATTATTTGACATTATTATGTAAACTATATATTTATATGCGACATGCATTATTATCAAAAAATATAATATAGTGGAAACTAACGTTATTCACATATTGATTTTATTTTCAATTTTTTATTTATTTTTCAATTGATTTTATTTATTTTTTTGGATATTTTAATTCATTTTGAGTATATTGTGAGATGCATTTTATATATTTTGATTATACATTTTATGTATTAATGTAAAATATAATTTGGAATATATTGTAAGATTAGTAGGACCCTAAGTTTTGTAAGAGTGGTATGGATATTTATAAAATGTAGTTGAGTGGTTTAAATAATTGGAAAATGTAAAATAATATAAAGTATTACGTGGGATTCATTTATACAACCCATGTAGAGTGACATGGATGTGGGTGCTCTAAGAGCATAAATATCAGCACTTTTTTAAGAGTGTCTTAGTAGATTTTATGACATTGTGTCATACACCGTACTTTGTCCAACAAGTTGGGCGGTGGTAATGCATTGCCACCCTCTCTTTCCTAATGTAAAAATAATATAAAATTAGAATATAATTTTAAATTATAAATTTGAGGTGTATTGTGTGATTAGGTGAGACCCAATTTAGAGTTTTGGATGAATGGTATGGATATTTAGAAAATGTAGTTTAAGATTTAAATAATTGGAAAGAGTAAAATAATATAATATATTCAGTGGGCCCATTTATACCACCCAGATGGATGGTATGGATGTGGGTGCTCTAAAATGTACCAATATTTATACTCTAAGAAGCTGAGCGCAGAAAACAAAAAGATAAGTGAGTTATTTGTTCATTTCACACGTGTTAAGAAAATTATATAAATGATAAAAAGAGAAAAATGATTTTAAGTGTTTTTGTTAAGTATTGGTGCATTTTTCATTATCATAAATGCAAAGTGGAATATATTGAATTGAGAGCTATAAAAGTAGTATTTTTTTTGTCAAGTAGCCTAGTGGCTAGAATTCACCTTTTCAAGGTGAATAAGTAGGGTGTCTGGGGTTCGAACTCCGACCCCTACATATAACGACGCATGTCCCTGTAAACTGAGTTATGCTCACAGAGACATAAAAGTAGTATTTAATTAGAGTTATAATTGAAAAAAGTACTAATTATATTATATTGAAAAGTGAAATGAGTCGGTTATTTTAGGGTAGTATTTTTTTACAAAATGCTCACATATTATGGGGCTTGAGGGAGTACTTCATCCATTCCTATATATAAACACTCATTTGACTAAAAATTTGTCTCTAAATATAAACACTTTTTTCAAATTACTAGATTAATTTATTATTTTTCCTAAACATACCCTAATTTGAGGGTGTAGTAAAGTTTTAGAAGAGGATCCTCTGATTAGTTATATAATTAGGTCTAAAGAGACAATGGTGATTGTTCCTATGAGAGATATTATCCTTCTTGAAGAGTCGTGCATGGAAGTGGTAGCAGACTCACTTCATTTGAGAGATCTTGGTAAGTCCATAGTGACGACGAGCGACGGACCCTAACTTGTCAAATTTTAATGCAAATGTTATTCATGATATGCAAATTTTAGGGATTATCAGTGCTCCTACTGCAACCCAACAAGCTATGAATTTCCTAAGTGATTCTTGGGCTAATATGTCTCAGAATGAAGAAATCGATGTTTTGGATGATCATCAATTTCAGTTGGTGGTTCTAAGAAGAAAAAAAAAGAAGTCAAAGCAGGTGACTGAGGCTAGCAAAGGGGTCAAGGTAGGTTCTTCCAACTGATCGCCTCGCTAGTTTTTAGGGCATAAAGGCCCCTCTTGCTTTTAGTTTGTTATATCTTTTTGGTCTTTCTTTTCTGTTGTTTCTTGGAAGGTTTGGGTTTATGTCCCCCTTTTTTGTACTTTTATCTTTCTATTAATATGATGATTAGAGTAGTGCAGTAGGAGACCCCTCTGCTCCCCATAGTTTTAGCTTAGGAAAAAAAAATATTACTAACTTGTTTTGAAAAATAAAAAAGTCAAATTTAATACGAATACAAACACAGGATAATTTGGTAATGTTAACACACAATGTAAACACATTAATAGGACTAACAATTTTTCTTAAGAAATGTGAAAAATACAAAAGGGATTTATATATAGGAACAGATGGAGTAATAATCACTTGTGTCATTATGGGCACATGTTAAGAAAACTAAATAGGCAGTAAAAAAAAAACTAAATAGGCATGACAATGGGGTGGGGTGTAGGGACCTGTTTTATCTTCCACGTCCACATACCCTACTCTCATATACTTACTCATTATTCTACCTATATTTTTGTATCATGTCCGCAGTGGATAATTTTTTTTAATAAAAATAAAAATATTTTTCAACCTTGAGCGCAATGTTGCAATGCATTATCCAACAAAGAGATGATGGCGATTGATGACCATGATGATGGAGAAGAGAGAGGCTGAGAGTGTAAGATATGGAAGGAGAAAAGAGAGAATTATGATAAGTGAGTCTAAGTGTATGAGTATATTGAGTGTGTAATAAATTAATTTTTTACATTCGGGACGGGTTTAGATATGAGTTCGGGGTGGGTACTTATATCCACGTTTCTCATCTCGTACTCGTGTTTTGAAATCGAGGAAAACTCAAACTCAGCCAAAGTGAGGAAAACTCGTCTAATTAAGTTTGGTTCAGGCGGGTACCCGTTGGTATGAGTTTTGTTGTCATGCCTAAAACTAAATGTAGAAATATACTATTGGAAATTGTGCATTTAACATCTAAAAAGTTTTTTTTTTAATAAACATCTAAAAAGTTTAAAAGTTTATTTGCTCAATGCAAAATTTATTTTTCATTTCCTTTTTTAGTTCTTAACTTGTGCCCTAAAGGCAAGTTAGCATGACCTAAAAAAAGTTATTGATACGAAATTAGCGTGTTGTTAACGATTTTTTTATATGAATATACACAATTTTAAAATTTAATTTTTTTTTGAGTTTGATAAGACCGTATTGGATGGTTGATGCATGCTTTGAAGTGGATTCAACATTATGATCTCTTATTAAACTATAAGATTGTTTTTCAAAAGCAAATAGAATTATACATAAGGACAACAAATAAGCCCTTCTAGCACAAGATATACTAGAACAGTCTTAACTTAACAAGTCATTACAACAATAATGTTAATGAAATGAAAAAGAAAAAGCTAAACAATAAACAAGCTAAAAAACTAAAGTTAGACACCGATGTTTTCGGCCACCAAAATGACAAAAGTTTAATTTTATCACATAAGGATTGCGTGCTTTTCTCCTTTTGCTGAAAAATGTGTCGGTTTCATTCTTTCAAATTAATCCAACACTGGAGAACCAAATTATGTGAAGACTCCTACAGATACTCTTAAAGAAAACCTCCTAAAGTGGTTTACTATGACAAATCAAGACATACTGAAAGCAAGAACCAAATTCTACCAAATAAGACAGACCATACAAATAAATAATCTACATTTTCATCCATACCACACCCTCATATACATTTATGCGTTTCTTAATATCGATTGGGGTAAGGTTTTTAATCGGCTAACTCTTCTTTGAACAATTGAATATAACTTTTTCCAAAATAAGAATAAAATAAACATAAATTAAACAATATTTTTAAGACATTCGTCAACATTTGTAAAAAAAATTGATAAAGATGTTTTAGAGTACGGGCCCGTTTGTTTTGGATTTTTTGACAAAAAATCTATTTTTTTGATCTAAAAAAATCGATTTTTTTATTTTTGTCGTGTTTGTTTTAGATTTTTAAAAAATCCATTTTGGTAAAAAAAAAATCCATTTTCAAAATCTATTTTTTTTTAAACATAAGAAACTTAAGTGTAAGAGATTCAAATCTTAAAAAAAAATGATTTTTATGATAGTAAACAAACAGAAATAGCTTTAGATTTTTTAAAAAATCTCTAGATTCTTTCAACTCAAAATCTATTCTTTTTTTTAAAGCTGAAACAAACGCATCCTAAATGCCATCGAGTACCATGATTTTTTTTATAGGGGTGACGTTTTTCTTCAACTATCTCCTTCACTGACTTATTTATGAACACGCTAAATGCTAACGAGTAATAAATGTCAAGGACACTTATTAAAAAACCAAAAAAAAAAAATCTCTGTTAAAAGAGTATTTTTTTTTAATTTTAAAGAAGTTTTTATGATATTGATACTAAGTTTCCATTGCCGTTTAGCGATGATTAATCTTCATTAAAAAATATGTGAGACATATAAGGTGTGTTTTTCCTTTCCAACCGGATTTATTTCATACAAGTGAGTCAAAAAAAGAACCCCGACTCATCGTTTGTGGTTACACAAAAACTTTATCTTTTGATTTTTTACCAAACACAGTAAAGATATTTGTTAGCATGATCATTTTATCTATATCTCTCATACATTTTCTCATTGTTGTTGTTATTTATTTCTCTCTCCTCTTACACTTATTTTGCTTGAAGGAGAGACAAAATGTTGAAAGGAAATGATCCAAGTGCATTTCAATTTAGTTCGCACTTGTTTTTCGTTTGGTTTTGAACACTCGCTATTTTTTGTTTTGTTTTGAAAACTTGGTATCTGATTCAAATATTGACTAATTTGAGAGATTTATTCACAAGATTGATTAAATTTAGGGGGTCCTATCTCACCGTTAATTTGTGGGGTCTCATTTAAAGTTATAGCCGAATTTTGTATGGACTACCCGTCTTAATTGACACCAAAAAGTAAGCACCGATGAAACCGAACATCATGCATCGAGAGGAACATACTTCAATATCATAAGTCAACACCACTAAATCAACTCAAGTAGATTTTGCTATCCCTTGTTTAAAATATTGTTAGCCATAAGCTATCAGACAACTTCATAGTTTAATACTTAATCTAGTCAAAAGAAAAACTTCATAATAGAAAATTCATCCACTTGAAGTTCAACACCATTCTTTAATTTTAAATAATGTTTGAAACAGTCCAGATGCATTCCCCCCAGTTCTACTTCTTTTTATTTTCCGGTACAATCCCTACTTCTCTAGTTTATAAAAGCAGTGAGTGACCATTCATTTTTGTTTTGTTTATTTCAATAAACTATTAATTTTTATTATTTAAAATATCACAATCTTCAAATTAATTTTTGTTAGAGAATCTTCAATTTAATTCCTAAAAAATATAAACATAATAAGAGTCTATAAAATATAAAATCTGTCAATTTTGGTCATTGATATTAAAATATTAGAGACTATCAAGTCGGATTTTCATAAATTTTAAGAACTGAAATGATGAATTTTATATCATTTAAGGAGTGATTGTTCATTGATGTACCACTTGCAAGTTTTCTACTACATATCCGTATTATAAAACTCATTGTTGGTTGAATTAAAAACTCACATCATATAGACAAACTCTATATATTTTCACTACCAAAAAAAACTCTATATATTTTACACGAATATGAAATTATTTGTTAATTATGTTTTTTTTTTTAAGAAGGTTAATTATGTTATTGAAACATATACAGATTAAGATCATTTAATAAAAAGGTTCAATACAACGTTTTGGATACCTTTTTTTTAATGATGAAGTATGCAACCTTTTCAATATAAGCTATGCAAACGTGGCAATATTGATCATGATAGTTCATATCTAATTAGTCAAATAAAATGGTAAAATCGACAAGAAAGAATAGAAAGTGTACAAAATTGAACATTAAATAGAAAATGTACAAAATTGAAACTTTTTTTTTTTGTCAAGTAGTCTAGTAGTTATAACTCACACAATTTAATTGTAGAGAAGTGGGGTATCCGGGGTTCGAACCCCGGCCCCTGCATATAATATGCAATATCCCCACCAACTGAGTTAAGCTCACAGGGATTACAAAATTGAACATTATTAGATGTTTTAGAGCCTACGTTTATTTTTGTCGGTACGAGAAGTTGTATTAATGTATTATTCTTCGAGTCACGTAATGAGTGTCATATTTATTTTTTAAAAAAATTCGTCTTAAAATAAGTGTCATTTTCATTTTTCTTTAAGATTAATTTGGAAAAGTTATTATTCTTTTTTGCCCTTTAGTTTTTTTTTGAACAATCAAAAATGGGATATATATTAACACAAAACAAGAATCTCAATAGCACACGACGTGCCATAGAGACTCCTAAAGATACACATTGTCAGTCAGGTCTTACAAAAACAGAAATCATTAGCCAATGCCCAGACACTGAAAAGGGCTTGACCACCACCTATCAGTACCATACATAAAGGTAGCTTTTTTAGCTTTCAGCCAACCTAAAGACAAGTATTTTACTTTGTCCAACAACCTGGGAATATGAGTAATAATATTGTTAAATAATCTATTGTTACGTTCAGTCCATAAGACCCAGGCAGAAAGAAGCCAAATTAGCTGAAGAAACGACCTGCAAGCCTTACTAACACCAGTTGAATGAACAAAATGATCAGACAAGACATTGGAGTCCACCCCCATAAAGCCAATCCAATCGCGAACCAGGGGCCATAAAGAAGCAAACGTAGGGCAAGATAACAATAAATGTTGCGTCGATCCTATAGAACTGCAACCTGAAACACACACAACAGCTTCTGAAGAGATGACACATCTATTAACCAGATTAGATTTAGTGGGCAATCTGTCACGAATCAGTCTCCAAGCAAAAACTAATACCTTCAGAGGAACCTGCCTATGCCAAATCATCTCTGTTGCTGAGTCCGCAAGAGGTAAATCTTTTGAAGTCAACACATGGTACGCACCCCGAACTGAGTACCCCTCTGATGGGTCAGGGAGCCACAACCACTAATCTGTAACATCAACATGCAAAGAAACATCAAGCAGTAAAGTCCTACACTCCTCTAACATCTCCTCCTCCCAAGCCCACAATCTCCGCCTCCACATCCACGCATCCCATCCCGGCTCCACACCAAGAGAAAACAAAGCTGCCACCGTAATGGACTTGTTTTCATATAACTCAAACAACCTACGGATACACACACACAAAGGAACTGTCCCCAACCATCTATCAAATCAAAAGAGCGTTTCAGTCCCATTCCCCACCTTCTTTGACATGCACTCCTCAAACCAGCCACCCCCAACACCACTTCCCCCATCTCTAATCCTCACAACCTCCCGCCACCATGAAGAACAACTCCGGGCCCCATCCTCCAACCTCCTGCCTATCTTGCCATAATGAGTTTTTGCCCTTTAGTTTAATGTAATATTTTTTTAATACCAATCATTTTGGTTTGTAATTTAACCCATTACGTTAGACCCAACCCTGTTATGTTCTAATTTCAAACAATCTAGCAACAAAACTTACATACATTAAAGTGTAGAAAAGTTAAAATTTATGGATTCGAAACTACATCTCAAAATATTAATTGTCTATCATTTATCATTTGAGTTAACTTACTAGAATTTTTTGGGGGTTTTAATAGTACTTATTAATTATTTTAAAAGATATGCTAACAAGTATGTTATGGGCACTTGTTAACCCTTTCGTTTTCGTAATACTACTTATTAGTTAAGAAATTTAAAATTAGAAGTTTTGTGTTAAAAATAGTAACATTTTTTAGAATTTTAAAGCATCGATTACACAAGTTTCAATGAATTATTACTATATTAGATCCTTAACAAATGTCAATGGAATACTTGTTAACATTTTCACTTTTGTAATTATATTTAAGGTGGTATGTTCCCTCCCAACTAAATTTTCTAAGGTGTTCAAGCCTCTTAGCGCTTACCCCAATTTATCGTAGGTTTTAGATAGACATAATATAAATACATAATATATAAAATGATTCAATCTAAATCACACTTAATCGGATCAAATTTACTAGTCATATAGTCCTCCATGTGAAAGCATACCAAGTTCATGTTACTAGTCCTAGGACGACTATATAATTATGTTGTCAAAGGGGATGGTTCTCTATGATAAATGAATCCATTCCTCTTACGTAACTTCATTTTCTGCTTCCTTCTGAATTCTTCCATGTGTTCAAACCACCAATAATTCATGGTCAGTTATATTCAATTCAATTCATATCTTATTATTATTACTATTACACTATTATTCTTTTAGTTTATCTTTCCTCAACAAAGAGAAAATAACTATGGATCCAAACTGTGATGAGTTTCAACAATATGAGAACCCTATAGAGGGTTATATGGCTTCAGTGACAGATTCTTCAATGGAAGACACTGATTTTTCAGAAACCATGAAGTTCATAACTCAAATCCTCATGGAAGAAAACGTTGACCAGAAACCTTTTTATGATCCACTTAGCTTACAAATCACAGAAAAATCATTCTATGATGCTCTTTCCCCTAATGGCACAGCCAGCACCAGTAGCAATAGTAATAGTAATAGTAACAGCAGCATCGACGATTCTCGCGAGTCGAAACCCTTTTCCCCTGATACTCCTGTTTCTGCTTCAACTAGTGTTAGTGATGGACTCATAAATTTGGATTCTTCTACTACCAATCTGTTGGCACAAAACATTTTCAGTAATGCAGATTCTGTTTCTCAATTCAATAGAGGTTTTGAAGAAGCCAACAAGTTTCTTCCTCCTCAGCCTCAACTCTTGACTGGTTTAGAATCATCCAATTTCAATATGATGAAGTGTAGAAAGAATCACGGGCGCGAAGAAGAAGAAGAAGGGAGAAGTAACAAGCAATCGGCTATTAGTGTTGTTGACGAGGATGAATTATCAGAAATGTTTGACAAAGCTTTGCTTAATGTGGACCGTGAACCTTTGCAGAATGAGCAACCACCTTCATCTAATGAAGGAAAGGTTCGTCCGAAGAAACGTGATAGCAAAAACAAAACGATAGATTTAAGGAATCTTCTGCTTATGTGTTCACAAGCTATGTATGCCAATGACAATAGAAATGCAAATGATCTTTTAAAGCAGATTAGGCAACATTCTTCACCCTTTGGAGATGCATCACAAAGGGTGGCTCATTACTTTGCCGATGGCCTTGAGGCTCGCCTTGTAGGCGATAGAGCTGGTGCGCAAACATTCTATTCCTCGCCTAGCACCAAGAGAATCACTGCTGCTGAGTTTTTGAAAGCATATCAAGTTCATTTTACTAGCCCTCCATTCAAGAAATTTGCATTTTTGTTTGCAAATGAAATGATTATGAAAGTTGCTGCAAAAGCTGAAACCCTTCATATCATTGATTTTGGTATCCTTTATGGTTTTCAGTGGCCAATGCTTATTAAGTTTCTAACAAATAGAGAAGGTGGACCGCCAAAATTGAGGATCACTGGGATAGAGTTCCCCTTACCAGGCTTTCGCCCGACAGAAGGAATCGAGGAGACCGGTCGTCGACTTGCTAACTATTGCAAGCGTTTCAATGTTCCGTTCGAGTACAATGCCCTAGTGTCGCGGAAATGGGAAACAATTCGAGTTAAAGATCTTAAAATCAAGAGCAACGAGGTAGTTGCTGTGAACTGTGTGGGGAGGTTTAAGAATTTACTAGATGAGAGTATTGAAGTTAATAGTCCTAGAAACATGGTTCTGCATTTGATTAGGAAGATAAATCCGGATGTTTTCGCTCTGTCTATTATTAATGGATCATATAATTCACCTTTCTTTGCTACAAGGTTTAGGGAGGCACTGTTTAATTTTTCTGCTATTTATGATATGTTGGATGCCGTCATACCGAAGGGAAGTGAATGGAGGAGGATGCTTGAGAGGGAAATTATGGGTAGGGAAGTTATGAATGTTGTAGCATGTGAAGGTTTAGAAAGAGTTGAGAGGCCTGAGACATATAAACAATGGCAGGTTAGGAATACAAGAGCTGGTTTCAAGCAGCTTCCATTGGACTCACAATTAATGGAGAAATTTAGGACTAAGTTAAGGCAATGGTACCATAGAGATTTTGTATTTGATGAAGACAGCAAATGGATGCTTCAAGGTTGGAAGGGTCGTATTTTATATGCTTCAACTTGTTGCTTGCCGGCATAACCAACTCGTATCTTACTACACTTAGTGTGTGAGTTTGATGTTTGTACAAGACTTACATGCGTGTCCTCATTTTTTCTAACTTTTCGACATTTGTGATTTGATTTCTCTCTTATATCTAGTTAAAATATAGAAGGTTGAGAAACAATTCTTGGATTTCAGCATGTGTAATTAGATTTCACCATGTGTAACTAGATTTTTAGCTTAGATCCATGTGATTTCTACTGTATATTGTGTTCACTGTATTTGATTTTGGTTGAATTAGGATTAACACATGCCTTTGATTCTAGTCTTAATGGTCTTTTTTGATTCATCATCATTAGTGGTGTTCAAGGGATAAGTTAGGTTTGTCCTGGTCCTAATTCTAAAGGTACATGCGAGTGATTTTCAAAATAACACAATCATATGAGACTCATTGAAAGACCCAAGATCAAGTATACGATGCAAAAACACAAGAAAATGAGAAAAGTACAGCGCTGAGCGCTTGACAGTGGGTTCTAGGCGCCCTGGTTCGGCACATGGGGCACTATGCGCCCTGCCTACGTGCAGCCTGCAGCACTAGGTGACCATAAGAGTGCTAGGTGCTTGTTTGCCATGAAGAATCTTGTGCAGAACCGGTTTTCTCATGTCTTTGAGTCCCAATGATTGTATCTCTTCATATATTTAATTAAGATGTGTTGCTTCATGATCATTATTTGTCTGAAAGTGAACAAACGCAACTCTTGTTTCAAAAATCTGATCATATATGATTGTTACCCTGGGTTAAAGGTTACTTTTCATGTGTTAAACGATGTGTCTTGTATTATAAATACATGGTCCTTACACCTCATAAAGTGCACTAATTAAGAAAATTACACAGCCATTTTCTCACTCTAAATCACTCTTCCCTTCTCTAATGCTAATGCATGAGTGAAATGTAAGAAACATAATTCCGTAAACTACTATTAAGAGATAAGCTTGGTATGTGTTGTCAAAGCATTCTGAAGGAGATTCAGTGGTCATTCTATTTGCATCCAATATATAAATATTGGTGGGGGCGAATCAAACCCAAAAGTTTGTGTGGAAATACACCCTTTGGTGTTCACAAGTGCATCCTTTATCTTTTCTTTATTGTAAGTGTGTTCCAGCATTTTCCCGAACTACAAAAGTTCCAACAGTTTCAATTTTTAGATTAGACCATGTGATTTCTACTGTAAATTGTGTTCATTCTGTTTCGTTTTTTGTTAAATTTGGATAAATACATGATTCTAGTATTACTGGTATTTTAAGAATTCACTGTTATTATTTCTAGTGGTGACTGGTGTTCAAGAGATGAGTAAGTTTGTCCCGGCACCAATCATAAATGTTTGGTAAGCCATTTTTTTCAATCTCAATCTTGACCCCAAACCTGAGTAAAATTTATAATGTAATAGTGTAATTATGTTTGTGTTTATGGAGGATATAATCGAATTGATCCAAAGGACAAACAAAGGAAAATTACAAAATAATCGTGGAGTGAAACCCGACCTACGCAATGTATCTAATGATTCAGAATTGATCATAAACTTTGTTCCTGTATAAATTGACACTGATAATTCAGACATAATGCAATGAGGTCATACCTATGGACCTTGACGCTACCAAAACACATACCTATGGTCCTTCAACTTTTTGAAAGCAATCTAGAGTATTTTCTCCCATTAGTCCTGCCAGTTTCTTTCCCTTTTTTCCTTCAGACAAACTTCATTTTGCAGTTTCTATCTTCTCAATGACTCAAACAAAACTGAATGAAGATGTTTCTGGCAGTAATTGGTAATCTATGAAGCAATCACAATCTTAGTAAATGGAATGAATCAATTTCAACAATACAGAAAATAAATATATAATTAATAGAAATGATTCTAAGGTATACCTGCCTATAATCAGTCTGCTAAGCACAAGAAAAAGACAGTTTGGTCAGCATGTCATAATCTTTGATTCAGATGAGATGCTGAATTGGTTATCATATTACCCTTCACATCTCTATTGTAACTTTCATTTCCTCAAACCAAATAATATGGAGTTTTGTAAAGAGCCCACGCTGTGTTGTTTTCCCTGTCCACCACGCCATAAAATAGAAACCGTGCAGTGGAAAACTTTAGAGTGCTTCGAGTTGAAGAAAGGTGTCTCAAATTTTGGACCAAATATTCATCTTTTTTTAGGGTTTTTATTTTTCGAATGAACACTATAATTATTGATTTTATTTTATTTATGAATACACAGATAGTTAAATCATCGTGCTGTAGTTAAATCACTGTGTTGCTCATTTTGTGATGAGAACACTGAGACCATTTTTCATTGTTTGATGTCTTGTCAGCGTGCTGTCGATATTTGGCAAGGTTGTGGCATTATGAAAATCTTTTAAAACTCTGGTGGTGGTGATAATATGTCAAGCATGTTGTCCTTGTTAATCAAGGATTTTGGTATTCCTGCCCCCTCCCTCAGTATGTGGAATATATGGGTAACAAGAAATAAGTTCATTTTCGATGGCACTCACACTCAGCCGACGAGACATACATACTATTATAGCCTCCGTTTTTGCCAGTTTCATATAGCTCAACGGGCGTTTTGTAGTGCATTTGTACTCTCGCCTTGTCCAGCTCGTGAAGTCTGTTGGCCGAGTGGTGTTCATCAGGATGCCACGATTCTGAATGTTGATGCTAGTGCTTTGTCCAACCTCTGACAAGCAAACTTTGGAGGCCTCATTCAAAAAAATGATGACAGTTTTCAATTTGGCTTCTACGGAAGCGTGGGTTGGTCCAATGTGCTTCATGTGGAAATTCAATTTCCTGTGGTGGATATTAAACTTTGCTAGCAAGTGGGGCTAAGGAGGCTAGTTTTCTATTCAAACTCACTTCAAGAAGTGCAATTGGTTGCTAAAGGAATTGATCATTTTCACAAGTATGCCAACCTGTCCAAGATCATTGGTAATTATATGAAGAACTGGGATTTTTTCTCTTCATCATACTCTTCGGAAAGGGAATGCTTGCGCAAATATTCTTGCTAAGTTGGGATCAAATTGCTCGGACTCGCTGATAGTGATACATGAACCTTCACCTAGTCTATTCTCAACGTTGTTGGCTAATGCTCTAGGCATGTCCTGTTTAAGGAACTAGTTTCTAGTTTTTCTGATTTTTGCTTATGTTTTTCTTTTCCGTTTTCACTCATGTTACAAACAAAAAAAATAATAATTTGCATTCTTTTTCTCATTTTTGTTTCTTTTCCACATAATATACTACAAATCAAGTAAATGATTTATATAAATAGCTTATAATTTCTCTACAAATAATATTAAAATATCTCTCAACAGTACACTAAATTAGGGTTCATCACTTTGTAACTGCAATTTATTATGGAAGAAAACAAAATTATGGACTGCAAGGAGAGTGTGATGAGAGCTACCTACTAGTGTGTTGTGTGTGCAGGGCCGGGAAAGACATTGCCTTATGTCAAATGCATATAGTACAGCCAACAGAATAATTGGCAGGCAAGAAAACAATCAAAATTATGTGAATAGCTCAAAGGTACTAAGAAAAACAAGCTTTTGTTACATAAAAGAAACAAGCTTCTAAAGAGATACCAAAATAAGCTAACCATACAACATACATGCTGAAATAGTATCTCAAGTAACATCCTCCTAGTATTACTACCACTGCTACAACTCAAAACTTTAACAAAGGTAAAGTATTGAGTAAAATGCTACAACTGATTCTTATAATCACACTCACACTATAAGTCTGGTATTGTGATGTGAGTTGATTATGCTGGCACCCAACACGTGGAAGCATATAAAATGCGTCCTTTCCAACCTTGAAGCATCCAATTGTTGTCTACATCAAAAACAAAGTCTTTGTGGTAACATTGCTGTAACTTTGTCCTAAATTTGTCCATTAATTCCGAATTCAATGGAAGCTGCTTGAAACCAGCTCTTGTATTCCTAACCTGCCACTGTTTATATGTCTCAGGCCTCTCAACTCTCTCTAAACCTTCACAAGCTACAACGTTCATAGCTTCTCTACCGATACTTTCCCTCTCCATCAGCATCCTGTATTTGTTTTCGCGTGGTATGACAGTGTCAAACATATCATAAAGAGCAGAAAAATGAAACAGAGCCTCCCTAAACCGTGTAGCAAAGAATGGTGAATTATATGATCCATTAACAATTGACTGAACAAAAATAGCAGGATTTATCTCTCTGATTAAATGCAGAACCGCGTTTCTAGGACTGTTCGCTTCAATACTTTCATCCAATAAATTCTTAAATCTCATCAAAGAGTTCACAACAACAACCTCATTGCTCTTGATTTTAAGATCCTCAACTCGAATTGTTTCCCAATAACGCGATGGTATGGCATTAAACTCAAAGGGTACATGGAAGCGCTTGCAATAGTCGGCAAGACGACGACCAGTTTCTTCGATTCTTTCCATTGGACGAAAACCAGGTAAAGGGAACTCTATCCCGGTGATCTTCAGGTTTGGAGGTCCACCTTCTCTATCTGATAAAAACTTTATAAGTATTGGCCACTGAAAACCATATAGGATACCAAAATCAATGATATGGAGGGTTTCAGCATTTGCAGAAGCTTTCATAATCATTTTATTTGCAAAGAAGTATGCAAACTTTTTGAAAGGACTAGTAGATAGATGAACTTGATATGCTTTCAAAAACTCAGCAGTAGAGATCCTCTTGGTGTTCGGAGAGGAATGGAATGTTTGTGCTCCAGTACCATCACCGACAAGGCGTGCCTCAAGGCCATTGGCAAAGTAATGAGCCAACCTCTGTGGTCCATCCCCAGAGGGTGAAGAATGTTGCCTAATCTGCTTCAGTAGCTCATTAGCATTCCTGTTGTCATTGGCATATACAGATTGTGAACACATAAGCAGAAGATTCCTCAAATCTATTGTTTCATTCTTGCCTTGTTTCTTACGACGAGTCTTCCCTCCATTTGATGGAGGTGACTCCTCCGTTTTCACTTGTCCATTCTGCAAGCAATCATTTTCATTGCATAGTGGCAAATGTTCCACATTAAGCAAAACCTTATCAAACATCTCTGATAACTCATCCTCATCAACAGCACTAATAGCTGATTGCTTGCTACTTCTCCAAGCTTCTTCTTCTTGTTCTTGACTAAAACTTTCTTCGCGCTTGTGATTCTTTCTACCCTTCAACACAAACGGATCCTCTTCCTCCCTAGCCATATCCAAATTGGATGACTCAAAACCAGTCAAGAGTTGAGGCTGCGGAGGAAGAAATTTGTTGGCTTCTTCTAAACTTTTCTTGAATAGGGAAACAGAATCTACATCACTGAAAATGTTTTGTGCCATCTGCGTAATAGAAGAATCCAAATCTCTGAGTCCATTACTAACACCCGAATGAGGTTGAGATATAGCAGGGGAATTAAACTGAAAAACATGATTAACATGATCCGAAACCGGGGTATCAGGTGAAAGGGGTTTTAACTCTCGAGAATCCTCGACGCTGCTATTGCTATTGCTGTTGCTGCTGGTTGTGCCATCAGAGTTATGAATATCTAAGGGGTGTTGATTAGGGGAAAGAGGTTTATTTGTGTGTAAAAGAGCATCATAGAATGATTTTTCTGTCATTTGTAAGCTAAGTGGGTCATAGAACGGTCTCTGGTCAACATTTTCTTCCATCAGGATTTGGTTTATGAACTTACCGGTATCTGAAAAATCAGTGTCTTCCAGGGAAGGATCTGTCGCCGAGGCCATGTAACCTTCTATAGGGAAGGTGGTGGCTGCAAAACCAAGTGGATCAACACCAAGAAAGCTATCATATTGATTTGGATCAGCATCAAGGAAGCTATCATATTCATTTGGATCAGCATCAAGGAAGCTATCATATTGATTTGGATCAAACTCAGAGACCACTATACTCCCTTCTTGACCAAAGTGGTTAGTGAAATCACTAGCTTGAGGAAAGTTTGGATCCATAGTTCTCTTTTCCTGTATTTGACATTCAAATCACTATTGTTGAGGAAAAACTAATGAAAAACAAAGCATGAACATAAAGTAATATGAAATGGTTTCATATAAATAAGATATGAAATGAACTGACCTGAATTGTTGCTAGATTCAAGAGAAAGGTTGGATTGAAGTTTGGAGATGCAACATAGAGATGCTCACTCAGGTTGTGATGTGTTACTTATATTTTATAGACAAGCAGCCACTTTGACTAAAGAACATAGGCTCTTTGACTAAAGCATATAATAATGCAAAGTCATATTTAGGATGGATAATACACGAAACTACGAAGAAGCCTCATGCTGGCACTATTACCAAAAGAAAATGATAAAACATTGGTGGACAATACATAGAGATACTAAACTTTTTGACCGATACATAGACATAATATAATAATACAAATGAAAATTGTAGTCTTGGTCAGGTGAATTTAGACGTTTTGGACAAACAATGTAGAGTGTGATGGCTTTTACGGTTAGTGTAACTTGTTTCCCAAGCTCAATTACTTTCTTCACGTTGTCAAAGAGTGACACAAGTCTCCAATATTTTTTAGATTTATTTGAAGGGAACATCTAGATACCCTGACAAATTAAATGGTTTTGCACACAGTTATTTCTTTTACCAATAATAAGTAAATTGTCTTTTCTTTGAATCCATAACGTATTTGTAAACACTATTTAGAAACAAATTTCACCATCTTTGAGAAAAGAAGGAAAAAAAGAAGTAGTTTGGTATATTAAAGTTTCCGCATACACATGATTCAAGAAGGAGTCCTACCATATTTGGTGTATTGTACGCAATCTTACCTTATTTTTACATAAGAGATTGTTTACATGACTTGAACTCGTCACATGACAACAACTTTACCGTTGCGTCAAGGCTTCCCATCTTTGAGAATTAAGGTGATATTTTTTTTTTTAAAAGTATATTTAGTAATTATAAACTTTGAAACCATTTGTTAAATATGGTTGGTAAGAGTAATAAAAGATTCAGACAGCTTAAACAAGTCGTGGGATATGGGAGTTTGCAGTTCAGTCCGATCCAAAGAAATTATTTCAAACTATCAGATGAAAGAAAATATGAACAGAGCAGTTTTCAAGTTTAACTTGGACCTCTAAAGAAGTTACTGTCTGCACCTCTTCAATAACAGCTAGTTGCAAAATGAAGAACTTCAAAGAGTCAAATATGTATCATGCTGGTAATTTAAAGTCCGTGATATAAATTCTGATATTTAATTATAGGTTACTAGATGGAAGATTTTGCATAAAGAAGGGACGAAAGTTGGTGAATAGGGGATGCCAACCGTACAGAAGCACAAAAATGGTAGAAGTTATTGATGACACTTATGAAGCACAAAAAAGGGTATGTAACTGTTATCCAACAATAATTGTCTCACCAAACAATATATTACACAGCTTACAATAATCAATTTGCAATCACCGTGAAAAGCTAGAAACACTGGCTTCACCTGAAATAGATTTTGGGTTGATGGAATGAAGCACAAAGACATTGATGCTAGACACACACGGGCACTACGTCGACACCAATAATCATTTGAGAAAATAACATAATTCAACATAATTACATGGGTCCGTGTCATGTCAGACACTAACACGTGTCGAACATTGGATACACCTTCGATCAGAAGTGTCGGTGCTGCATTGGAATTGATTTCACTACACCAACTCAAACACCTTTTAGAAAAGAAAACTCACGCTTAACCTATACTTGGTAGAAAACATATCATGGTATTGGTAGCTCAATTTCAGACCCTAAATATTACTCCCTCCGTCTCACAATAGGTGTCCATTTTGAGTTTTACACGGTTATTAAGGAAATGATTATTAGTGTTGATTTTAATGGTAAAATCTGTTGAATTTACTAAAACATCATTATTAATTATAGTTAGTAGAGTAATTAGATGATTGAAATGCAATAAATAATGGTATGTTAGTGGAAAAGAATAATAAATGTTGTATTACTATTGTAAAAGGGACAAATAATTTGAGACAAAAAACTAATAAAGAGGACACTTATCGTGAGACGGAGGGAGTACTCGCGATTCTGCTGCACACTTATGAGCGACTATCCAACAAAAGAAAAGTTCAGCTAATATGCATCTAAATCCATCATTTACATAGCATTAGTTACATCATACACAAACTTAACCAAATAAAAATATTATGGCTACTGAAACTGAACTGTTCTATACCATTCCATTGGCAGGGGTCAGCATGTCACCCATAGTCCTATGCAGATTCCTTGAGCAGATCATTGCCAAGTCCTATGCAGGTACCCAACAGGAGGAAGCGTAAATTATTCGGCCCTTCCATCCTTGCAGCATGCAGTTTCCATCTTCAACAAGCATGAAATCACTATGATACACATCTTTCAACTTGCATCTTAACTTGTTAATGAGATGTTTATCCAAGGGCAGTTGCCTAAATCCAGCCCTTGTATTCCGAACCTGCCATTTCCTGTATGTCTCTGGCCTCTCAACCCTCTGAGAACCTTCACAAGCTATAATATTCATTACTTCCCTCCCCCAGAACTCTTTCTCAAACATCAACCTCGTTTGATCTTCACGAGCAACATTGATGTCCAGCACATCAAACATTGTAGAGTAATTGAAAAGAGCCTCCTTGAACCGTGTCGCAAAGAATGGGGCATTGTAGCTCCCATTGACAGTAGTATGTATAAAGATATTGGGATTTGCGTCCCTAATTAATTTCAAAACAGCATCCCTAGGACTATTTAACACAACTGTCTCATCAAGTAAATTTTTAAGCCGACAAACAGAATTCACCACAAGAAGTTCATTTTTCTTTATCTTCAAGTCCTCAACTTTGATGGTTTCCCATTTCTGTGCAATAGCATTGAACTCAAATGGAACATTAAAACGTTCACAATACCTTGCCAGGCGAAGCCCTGTCTCCTGGACTCTCTCTGCAGGCCTGAAGCCAGGTTGGGGGAGTTCTATCCCTGTCAAACGCAGCTTAGGAGGCCCCCCAGGTCGCTTTGATAAACGATAAATAAGGGCAGGCCATTGAAAGCCGTAACGGATGCCAAAATCTACAATGTGGAGAGTTTCTACTTCCTTTGCTAGATTCAGAATTGTATGGTTTGCGAAAATGATTGCAAGCTTCTTGAATGGACAGGCTGAAATATACATTTGGTACGCTTTCACCATGTCGGCAGCAGAGTTTCTTTTGGAGTATAAAGCAGTATAAATCTGAGTGCCAGTGCCAGCCATCCGTGCTTCAAGAGCATTCGCAAAGCAATGTGCCAGCCTCTGAGATCCATCACCCAAAGGAGAAGAATATTGCCTTATCTGCCTCAATAACTCATTAGCATTTGCACGATCATCGGAAGAAACATATTGTGCACACAGAACCAACATTGTCCTCAAATCCACAACACCCTTCTTGTTGCCTTGTTTCTTACCACGGCTTTTTCCACCACCAGAATTATTTGCTTCTTCTTTCTGCTGCACGCTCGTATCCGACCCATTAGCCTTCTCTTCCTTTCTGCACCCCGTTCCAAGCAGCACCTTATCAAACAGCTCCGATAGCTCACTGTCATCATCAGTATAAACAGCTGACTGCTTGTTACTTCTCTCATCTTGTAAACCCAATTCATCTCCCCGCTCGTGATTCTTCCTCCCCCTCGACTCAGCTGAAAAACGTTCCCTTTCATCGCTCTCCCTCACAGCCACTACCTCCTGAACCTCCCTTCTTAAAGAAGGGACAAAAGGGTTATTCTCCAAATCAATAACCAATGGATTCACTTTAGGTAGAAACTTATTAGCTTCCTCCACACCCCTCTCAAATTGCAATACAGACTCATTCTTACTAAGCAAGTTTGAATCAGGAAATCCACCACCGGTTACACCGAAATCGCTACTGCTATTACTACTACCATTCATTGGACTAGCTTGAAAAACAAAATCAACAGGAAAATGGGTTTGCAATATAGAAGGATTATGCTCAGAAACATCAAAATTACTCAAATATGATTCAACCTCAACAGAATTACTACTACTGAAATTACTGTTAAAACTATCATCAGGGCTATGTGCAGAAGAAGGGTAAGTCTCACCAATGACTTCATAGAATGATTTCTCAGCAGCTTGTAAAGCCAATGAATCATGAAACATACATGGTTTCATATCCATGTCTTCTTCCATAAGCATTTGGTTTATATAACGAAGAACAGTGGAAGAGAAATCAATTTCATCTAAAGGTGAATCTTCTTCTTCTGTAGCATTGGGTGGAGCTGGTTGAAGAAAAGGGTTATCCATAAATCCAAAGGTGTGATCCATCTATGAAAGCCTAGGGTTCAGTGATTTGAAGATCTTGAAGAGGTGATTACTGATTAGTATGAAGTGGAAGAAGAAAGAAAGGAGGTTTAATTAACAAAAATGATTGAGTGAATGTTTGTGATGGAGAAGATGTGAGATATTATTTTTATTTTTTTCGTTAACCCTCCGGGTATCACATGAAAGAAATTATGGTAATTTAGAGTTGAAAAATACTAAAAGTGTTGTTAAAATGGAGTATTGTTTAACTATCTAAAATTAGTAATTTTTACTTTGAAAATTGTGACTTTTACATATGTTTGACATATTTTTTTAAGGTAAACTTTCTTTTTTTTGGGTTTTTTAAACAATACATTTAATTTAGGGTATTTGTTAGCCAAATACTTTAGAGTTTGATCTGTAAATAAAGTTTGATAAAAAAAATTATTAAACTAATTTTTTTTTAACCTTTCATATTTATTTTTTTTAACAATGAACCTTTCATTTTTTTATTAAGATAATTAATCATTGGGTCTTGCTAACCAATGTTCTTAGGACAATGGTTAAGAAACCTATAAATAGAAATTTTGCCTTAGAAACATAAGATGTTACTTTTGATGAAGTAATGTTTACACATCTTTTTCATTAAAACTTACTTGTTTTAGATGTTTAACCGTAAGTTTAGGGCACTGGTTAGCATTCTCCTTAATCATTTGATTTGGTTTGAGATAATATATATTTGATTTGATTCCATTATCTAATGTAGTTGGTGGAGAAGGCATTAACAAGAGTCAAAGAGAACGGTGACAGATCACAAAATCTTGTTGTGACCTATGGTCAACCTTCAATTTCAACATGGTTTGTTCAATCTAGACTAGACTCCATGATCATCATGGTCTGTCTTCATTCGTTATTCGACCACATACCACCTTGACTGCATCTCAATTATGACCGATAATTTGGATTTTTAACGGGTGTTGTTTTTTTAACATAGATTAAGAAATCATGTTTGGTGTCGTAAATATTTTTTAGACATTCAACTTCAACGTTAAATGATCATGTAATTAAATAGTTAAAACTTTTTAGAAATGAAATTTTGAAAATTTGAGTTATTATTTGATTTTGGGATATTTGATGCATTTTCAAAGGATAGTGTATTTTGTTGATTTGGGATACATGGAGAATTGCCAAAAATTTGCATGAAATTGAACCAAAAATCATGGTGATTGAGGTTCATTTTGCAAATGAAATGTATAAAAGAAACAATTAAAAAGAGGTAAAATAAATAGTTCAAATATAGAACAAATGTGAATGAAAAATTAAAGAGAAATGCTAACAATTGTCCTTAAGACACTTGATAAAATAGTTAAAACTAACTTTTGTAACAAAAGAAAAGTTATTTTATCAGCAAAATAGTTTAACGGTCTTAACTCATTAAATGCAATGGTAAAAAAAAAACAAAATGAAAGAGAAGTGCAATGGTAATAATTTTAAGGCTTAATTAATGATGTAGTCTTTAAGTTATTTGTTAGTTACATTTTAGTCCCATAAGTTATTAACGTTATAATTTGGTCCCTTTAAGTCATCTTCCGTCAACCAAATAAATCTTCACCGTCAAAACCGTTAAGCCAATGTCTAAGGTGGATACACATTGCAAATTGTCATGTCACCGTTCGCATGTGCCTATTTAACATTTTGGCAAAAGACTGACGGTGAAGATTTATTTGGCTAACACGTACTAACTTAAGGGACCAAAATGTAACCAACAAATAATTTAAGGGACCAAATCATTAATTAAGCCTAATTTTAATAGTGACTGAAATGTTAAGTTATTTTATAGTTTCCTTCAACAAAAAAAAAGTTATTTTATAGTTATTTTGTTTAAAAAGTGTTTGAGAAGAAAAATAAAAATTGACCAAAGATACCGTAGTTGAGTTTCGCATCATGGCAAAGCAAGGATACCAACTATTCAGAAAATATCCATGCCTCTTTAACATTTGGTGTCACGCAAGGATCAAAATTGGCAAAAACACTCGTCGATAATTACGCTCTTGGAGCATTTTTAAGCATCCAAAAATAGTAATTTTTAGATTGAAATTTATGTAGTTATGACTTATATATATATATAACCACAAGTTTTTATTGAAACACACAAGTTCTTTACAACAAATCTACCTCTGTTGTTAATAGCGGCTGCTCCCGACGCCGAGCGGCCAAAAATGGGTAGCGCATTAGGGGAAAGCGGGTTTCGTGGCCGCAAAACCGTGGAGCGGAGCGGGCCGATAGCGGGTCAAAGCGCCCGCTTTTCCGAGTCGGAGCATAAAACGATTGTGTTTTAGTTTTCGATGGTTGTTTCCGGTTAGATCTGTCGGAGAGGAAGAGGAAAGAGAAAGAGAATTAACATCTAACGATAGATCTTGTTTTGGTTTTGTGGTGGAATACAGCTCTATTTTCTTTCTAATAAAGTGGGACACAGACAGCTTAGTGCTTTGAATTCAATTTTTTTTTTTTGTTACACAGTTCTTTTTCCTTAGATTATTATTATTATATGTAGTAAAGTAGTTTTGTAGGTATATGAGTTGTTTTTCATAATATTTTTCAATAAATATTAATAATTAATTGCTAATGTGATTTAAAAAAGTCACACTCATATAATAATCATAATTATTCCTTCCTTCAAAAAAAATAATAATCATAATAATAATTTGATTTACTAAATTAATAGTAATAGTATTTTTTTAAAGGAATAATAAATAATACATAGTATAGTATATTGTTTTTAAATTATGGCGTGATATATTATTTTTGTCTTTATCAAAAAAATATAGTATGACATATAGTTTTTAAATTAATAAGTATATACAATTATTTGTTTCTTCAGTACATTATTTAAGGTATTTTAGTATTATATTTTTTTAGCATTATGGTATTTAAGTATATTATTTAAGGTATTTTAACATTAAAAGTATTTAAGTATAATAGTATTTAATATTAAAAACAATTAATAATCTTTAATTTTTCATTTATACTAATACTAAATATTTTTTCCATATTTTATTAGTCCTTTATTAATAACATAATTTTTAGTTTGTGTCCGCGTCATGAAATAGCGGGCGCATAATTTTTGGGGTGGCCGCGCCGCGCCACTTTTCCGCTTTGACAATAGAGAAATCTACAACACTTCATATTTGTAAGTGGATTTTAAGATTTTGTTTGCGAGTTTGAAAGGGAAGGGATGGTTCGGTTTGAAGAAAGAAAAAAAAAGTAAGTGGAAGGAAGAGAGGACATTGTGAGAAGGGGCTTTGGGGCGCTATTTCAAAATATAAAACTCTCTTCATTTGAGGGAATTAAAAAATTGTATTGGAGGAGGATTTTGGGAGGTTTGTGAGGGTTTGTATAGATTTTTTGAATATAATTTATGATATTAATAATATTTTTAAAATTAAAAATATATTAAAAATAAACATCTATAAAAACTCTTTCAAAATTTACGGTTCTTTAAAAAAATATTCTTTCAAAAAATGTAAAAAAGATTCTCAATTTTCCTCTTTATTTCTCATAGCAAGAAAGCTTTTTCTTCCCTTCCCTTCCAAACTCTCAAACAAAGTTTAAGAGGGTGCATTGAACCAGCGATTGAAATCACTTCAAATATCAACGCAATTAGTGTTGCTGTTGAAAATATAAGCTCGCAATTATCCTTGTTTTAATGAGTGAGATGATGACATGATTGGTGCTTAGTTTGACGAAAACAAGTACGAGCTGAATTTTAAGTCTTTGATTTTCCTCTTTTTTTCTTCAAACCGATGCCAATCAGAGGTATCAAGTCACTGTCTCTCGCTGAATTGAGGAAAGACTGTAAACTGCTACTACCAATAAGTAGCATGAGTTTTGTTGTTAAAATTTTGAACCATTTTCAAGTGTTGATCCATTATATACTCTAGGTACCAAAATGATCCACAATTTTGACTTGAAAAGCATTACCTAGTTAACAGAAATCCTCATATATTCAGAAAATCCAATGCGACATGTCATATATACAAAGGATATAAGGATTGTAACACCAATGTGGAACATCTTTTAGCCAAACACAAATCTTTTTCAATTGCATATTTAGGTAAACCAAGGGTCGTTGATTACCCTCTCTTTTGCATCGAACAAACTATTAAGAGGATCCTTCACAATCTTGCATGTTGCAACACCAAGAAAAAAATCACTAGGCAAAAATATATGATCTAAAAACAATGTTTTCACTTGTTGAAAAACAGCACAGGATATATACAATTTCAAGGGAACCAGTACAGGCACTGGCAATGCAACATATTCCTTATCACAATCAAAATACTAAGATAGGCAGAAAGTGAATAGTAGATACAATGTACACAGGACAAAAGTTAGATTTCTTCCAATGCATCAGTAAAAAGTTCAATGCAGCATCTAAAAATAAAAGTACATCGAAAATACTTCATTCCGTGGCCAAGTCAGCAAACTGCCATGGATTGAACTCAATTGATTTAACATCAACATTATCAACACTGCCAGAGTTATCTGCAGCAGCCCGATATTCCGCATATTTACCATTATATTGGTAGATTTCCAAATCACCCCAAGGAGTCAATGTCACTTCTTCGGTCAACTCAAACCATTTTGGTGCGAATTTTTGCCCCTTTTCTTCCCTGGCTCTCTTTTCAGCACGCTGCCTCTCCTCCAAACTGAAAAGAAGAAGAAAACAAAATTAACACAGCAATCTCACAGCATCTCTCTGGTGAATCTCAAATCCATTTTCTATTTAAGGGAGGTGGTTGACAGTGAGACAGAGGCCAATGTCAAGGGGGAAAAGAGATCAATACAGAAGGTAACAGGTTACATGACTCTACCAATTTGATCATCCAAAACTAAACCTGCTAGGATACTGAAACAGAAAGAAAACAGAATCCCAAAAATAGCATTCCAAATGACAGAATGAAATAGTATGGTATTCTTCAATCAGAAGTAACTTATAAACTGGTCCAGAGCCAGGGTTCCTCACAGAATGATTGTCTTATGCCACACAGTTCAAAATAGGAAGTTCTCCCACTCCTCTATTTCCACCCTCCTATAACAACTCTCTGTTAGGAACCTGATTCACATGGTAGCAATTTACAAGGAAATTAGATCAACAAAGGAAAAACAAAAGGCAAGATGCCACTGTTGGTAACAAACTCATACTCTCCAAGATACCCCTCACTCTCCTCCAAGTTCCTATATAACATAACACATCACACAATCCATATGCTCCATCACTCCCTGCCATGTCAGCATTCTCAACTGCTTCCTCCTATCATAGAATACCCACATAATGGGTTTAGACAGTTGCTGTGCAAATTTACTACTATCACTCTCACACGAGTACTTCCGTATCCCCTAATAGAATGATAACAGTATAACAGAATGATAACAGCCTGTCTAGTCACACCTTTCTTCTCTCTCGAATTTAACCATCCATACTCTAGGCTTCTCCCTCTACTGATCAGAGCATAGGATCATCTTCTGAAATACAGGCCCTAACAGAACCCCAACCCATCTAGAAGGAAAGGAGCTACAACCCACCTCAGCCAAGTTATTTCAACAAACAGAATAGTCATAGAATGCAACATTGAACATGTTAAACTGTTACAAAATTTTATATAAACATCGCTTAAACAATGCTCAAATATATATTTTTGGGCACAGGGAGACAGAAAGGGAACAAAAGAAATGAACCTGCTCTTTTCTGTCCCGGATTTTGACAGATCACCCATCTCTAGTGCATATCTATCTGGGCGTAGACGGGAGTCTGATGCCAGCAACTTTCTAGGGGCAGTGTCAAAGCTGTTCAATTTATGAGCAAAATGTGTGTACTGGAATTTATCATTTGGTGGAACATCAGCAATATGCCAAACCTGCATGACAAAACCACTGCTGAAATGCCAATGACAATGATAAGGAACTTTGAGGTATTAATGTCGTTACCAATCAATATATCGGCAAAGTATAAGAGTGAGGTTACTTTTTTTGTTTATCACATAGCATGTCAAATTCTTGATTATAATGGCTATAACTTCAAATTGAAGATTTTCAAAGAATGCTAAATTTGGATCATAAGAGCGTGTGCATGTAAGCAAGATATGGCCAAAAGATGCCTAATTACATCCTTGTCTTCTTCCATCACATCATGAAGTTTATCTAAACGATTATTGTTTCAAAGACAAGTTCAAAATCACGAGCAGAAATTCAGTTGTCTTAAAATGATAAGAGCAAAGTAATACATTACCCAGAAAAAATTGTTTGATTTGATATACTAGAATAAAGGTAATGGCTTAAAATTTATTTAGTGTCATTGTAAAGAGTTTTACACTGTCAATCAATCATAGTCGTCAAATTGTTAAAAAAAATTACTTTAATTGTAACTACTTCTGAAGTCATATATTTGATTGGTTGTGACATTGTGTGAAAATCAAACTCTACATATAAACTAATTAAGTAGAAATATTTGAAAAATTGTAGAGGTGTCCTCACTCCCATGCTTGCTGGGAAGGTGGAAGAAAAGATGAAGTTTGTTCTTTTCTTCTTGTAAAGGTCGTGGTGGCTGAGCAGGGACCACGGGGCTGATGGATGGAGGACATTCAAATCAGTCACCATGTATTATCGTCTTGTGAAAATTCCATAACTGGAAAGAGGCTATGGCAAAAAAACGTCACTCTCTACAACTTAACCTACCCAGCATGACTAGATGGGCAATGATTTTGTCATTAAAGAGCAAGACCGAATAAATGGAAAGATGCTTTGCGTTAAAGCTAAGTTACTGTGAACTTTGATTGCATATAACTCTCAAGATCAATTTGAAGATTAATGAAGAAAATATCACCTCTTTCAATTCTGTGTTAGGAAGAGGCTCTCCTTCTGAATCACAAGGTTGATAATTCATTGACTGATTCCACTTCCCAGTCATCAAAATTTTGGGCTCTTCAGAAGAATTGTAAACATAACCATCCACTTCGTAGCGACCAGCACTACATAAGATGAGGAAACAGGTAGAGCTTAATTAAAGGCTGTAGATAAGTGATACTGATATTAGACTTAGTAAGATACCTAAACAACCAATGGGGAAAGATGAAGGTAAAACATAGGCATCATAAATGAAGGGGAACAAAGTTCAGAGCCACTCAATTGTCGTCAAATCAAAATATCAGGTGAAACAAGAATAATAATTTTCATTTCAATATACATCAAGTCAATTGATATACTAACAAACTGCTCAAAGGATGAAACCTAAATCCTAATAAAGAAAAGGTATAAACAAATGTATATTTTTTTTAAAACAAAAATTCGAACTGGAAATGTTACTGACCCAAACCATCCACATTGTTGAAAGTAGAGTACGGCTTTGTCTCCAGTTGTCAAATTTGTCATTATCATTTCCCCAGGTGAATCAATCCAAGTCCGGCCAAAAATCAGGTTATTAACCTTTGTAGGAGGTGGCACCAGATCCAAGACTACACCATGCTTCTTAAGGGTCACACGCGTTCTGCAAACAAAAATCCACAAAAAAAATTATTACTCCTTAAATAGGAAACAGCAACAAGCTTATCAAATGATAACAGAAAGAGTTAAATCAAGTATTACTATTAATTAATCATATATATAATATAACCATGAATAACTTTAAGATTGAATCTCATACAACAGCTCTTCAAGACCCTAAAATCTATGTGGGCATTTGGCGACCTTTTATGGAGAACTTAAGAAAGCATTATAATTATATTGAAACACACATGTCATGTAGTTATCAAATATCACTATATGTGTCTCCTCTGCTTTAAAACACTGTGTGGTTATCAAATATAACTATGTGCTCGTTTGGTTTAGCGGTGGTTTATATACAATCACGGTGAATTTTCACGTTTACACAAAAGCTTGCTTTTATAGCTTCACGATTTCCACATCCAGCTTGCCTCGGGACGTGATATTTGTAGTGCAAAAGCTAATCCAAACACATACTATATTTGTCTCCTCTGCTTTAAAACACTAAAGAGACTAGATCAGAGATGAGATGGAAATTGTTTCAATTAGGGTGTGACGGGTGAAAGCAGCAATAAGTGTGTGAACTTGAAAGAATACAAATAGTATTGGTAACAATAGGAGAAAAACAATATAACAAAGAAAATCTACTAAACAAATGCAATATATTATCACCTTCCAACAGGGTACACATCAACAGAATTCCCCAAAAACTTAGTTTTTAACTTTGAAGTCACGTCATATGTAAAATGTTCATTCTCGGCATGCCCAGCACTCATTGGGGGATGATGACTAACCTGAAATTCAAAATAACCTTTTGATATACAGAGATAAAAAAAGAAAGGAAATAATATCAGTTTGTTTTGACAAAACAAAATTAGAAAGCAAAAGAAGTTAATATTTCTTCCAACGGCTAGCATATGTATCACACATGGATATTTTCATCTCTTGATAACATTTTTTTATAAATGATGAATGTTATCAATCCAACCATTGAATTAACAATTATCATGAAGTAGATCACTCAAGTCTACAAAATTCAAAATAATTTTATATTTCATCACACCAGCACCGCTTTATTTAAATATAGATATTAAGTTAACTCAATATATGTGTGCGTATTGCTAGATTATGTACCTACAAATGTCTAAATTAAATATATTTCGAATATACCTTGCCATCCATATAATATAACACGAGTCTATGGCCATATTACTTAATTTTGTATTAAACAAAAAGATTGGTTGTCAAATTGAACAAGACACACATACACACACAAACAGAGAGATTGAAAAGATACCTGTTCCGCAAGAAATGTAATTCCATTATGGTTAGTCAATTCATAAGTCTCTCCAAGGATAGGATTAAAAGGTTTCCAAGTTCGTTGGTATGCAAAGTACACAGATATAGCCCACGATGCTGCAATCATCATTATGTAATTTAAATTAAATAGTGAAGAAATAGTAATAAGAAACAAACGCCTGATATTTACAGTTACTTCAATGCAATAAGAAAAATAAAAACCATTACAAAAAGCATCAGTTGAAGATAAATGAGCCTGGTCATCCAAATACTTCAACAAAACTAGTTCAGATGATTCATATGCTTCTTATTTGTTAATCGTTTATACTTAAAACTATGTCTCTAAGATGACTTTTCAATTCAACTAGAAAAGAAAATTATATGATAAAAACAAGGGAGAAAAATAACTCACATGCATACACCAACTGCATGTATGGATCCTCTGATTGATCTGCTTGATCTAACAAGTGGGAGTACTCCATCAACTAGTTCAAACAAATTTAATGTTACAATGTCAGTCAACTAACAATACAAATTAACAAATCATTAACAACAGAAAAACTTAAAACCTAGCAGACCTCGGCCATTTTCTGAAGCATAGTCATTGGTTCAAATATAATAACCGGCAGCGTCACCAGTGACGTTACATCTGCACCAATATAATTCTGCATCATCTTCCAGTAACCATCTCTTTCCTGTATATATAAAACCCAAAAAGAGAAAAAGGGATAATTATTTTCAGACTACAAGCATGTATATGAGTAAGGGTCACACCAACGAAAAAAATGACATGCAATAAAGAGTTCAATGGCTATGCACTAACAGTGTAAAATAGTTTTGCACCGCCATCCAGTGGGAAAACTAGTATTGCCATGGGCCTATTTTTGTAACTGTTTTTTAAAAAATAACTACATACTCTATTGTCTATTCTTACTGGATGTCAGTGTAAAACTAGTTTATACTAACGATGGAGATCTTTCTAAAATAACTACCACATACTCTATTCTTACTAGATGCAAGTATAAAACTAGTTTATACCGACGATGGATGTCATTTTAAGATAACTACCACATACTCTATTGTTATTTCTTCATGTCATACCATTAAAGTGGAACTAACTAGGGTGTAGTCAGGTGATTTCGTGAAATGCACGGTTGTTATTGGATGATAGTGTAAAATTCTTTTACATTGGCAGTGCATATCCTATTTTCTCAACATATCTTAGCAATTTTCCTTATCTTTAACAATGAATGAGTTGAAAAGAATAAAAACAAAATTAAGCACCTCAGGTTTCCATCTTCCTCTCTGAACTTCATCATCTACATCATCTTTACCACCATCTGGGTTTATAACTTCTACACCTTCATATCCAAGAAGCCTAAAATATATATATATAAAAAAAAAAAAAAAAAAAACACATAAATAACATCAATTTCCTCAAAATCATAGCATATATTAGTGATTAAACTCAAATTGATGAATTTATGAATTATATAAATGATAACAAATTGAAGGGGTTTTGGAGGTGAATTAAGGAAGGGAAGTTACCCGTTAACAGATCGGGTCATAGCGTTGCTGAAGACGGAAAAACGGGAAGACATAGCGGAGAAGAAGCCTTTGCTTTCATTCTCCTTCTGCGGGGTACCCATTTTTTGTTTCTCTCTGAAACTGAAACCCTAATTCACAACACGATGGGAATGAGCTCGGCGAATACGAAACAAACTGAAATGGAGATGGACAGAGAGTGGTGTGTAGTGTTTTCTAGATCATTTCATTTTCAAGTTTTATCTTTGCAATAGATCAATTTATTCAAGATTATTTTTAGGGCTCGTAATTGTTTATCAATTTTGTTAGGTCTACAGCAACCTAAAATGTTGCACTACGTTTTAACCTAATAAATTCTAACTAAAATGTTGCATTACCTTAGTAGCAATTTCTAATATTTCTCGTTACCGAGTTTTTCATTCCTATCATGTTCTGTCATCATTTGTACATATCTATTATTTCTGTAGACTTTTTTTAACAAGTTGTTATACACTTATTTAACGGAAAAATCGGACATTTATATTCATACAATGAATGTGATTAATTGACTGTGTAAAAATTTTGTTACTATGAATTCAATCAAATCACACAATTATGCTATTTTTATTAAATTAGTTTTTAAAATATTTTTACAGATATCTATGTTGGGTGGTTTGATTGGTTGCACCGTATGTGTGAAAGTGAGTTTTTACCGGTTAGACCTTGCAATTGCATAAATAATCTGTGTCTATATTGAAGTCATTGTTGCAGGAAAATGATTGAATACTATGAACTTATGTCACCAATTTTAGAGACAGACTGGTCCTATAGTTTCTAATAAATGAAAGGTAAGGAGGTACTTCAAATTTTTTGCAACAAGACTTATGGAAATGACCTTCCAATAAAAATAAAAAAATCAAGCTTATCATTCGCTTTGTTTTTTGCAACAAAACTTGTACACATTTCAATTTGCTTTTTTACTATCCACTTAAGAAATTTTAAAATAAAAATTTAAATGTTTACAACAATGATATCTGCACCTGTGGCAATAGCACCATGTAAAGAAAAAGAATAGAGAGATCAACAAGTGTACATAGCCATTGTGTTTGTGCGTACATAGATATCAATTGTCATGTTAATTCAGCATTCCTATAAAATGAATAATATTATCAAATGAAATGAATAAACATGGACATTCTACTTAAGACCTGCTATCAAATGAATTATGTAAAAAAAAAAATACATATCAAACTCCAAAATCTTGCACAGTACCAATTGAATTTGCATTCAAATCAAAAAATAATTGTCCATCCCAACATGTCCACTTCTTCCTTACCATCAAATTGTTTTTAGGCAAAAATTGTTGAAAAAAAAATTGATGGTATTCATATCCTTGCTATCACAAAAGCCGGGAAGGAAATTTACGGTTGCCTTTGGCGTCGGAATCTTCCTCTCAGTGAAATAAGGTAAATACGCCCATAAACCCACTGTCTACCAAATCTAGAAACTGATCGCTGAAAATTGATAGCCCTACATGTTAGGCAAATTGCAGGATCATCTTTTGGAGGGCATAACAATACATGCATTGCCATTTGCTAAACAGCAGTCTAGTTTTATGAACCAAATTTTTGCAAAATGTTAAAAAAAAGCTTCACATTATTACCTCCACGTTGGTGCGAAATTCTAATAAGCATTCACACACATGACAATCTGTTCTGTGAGGTGAGTCGGAATTCCTGTCCATTCTCACAAATGCAAATACCTGAAAGAAAATCATCCCAATCGAGTATGCTTGAGTTAACTGTAGTTAAATTTTACATGTGTGCCCCTCAATCTCGACAGATATAAACATTAATATGGATGTTATCTCACTTACTAAGTGAACTAACCTCTTCTCCACAATTTGGACATGCACCTTTAAGTGACACCAAGTCATTTCTCCACAGTCCTTGAAGCACGTTAACTGTGAAAATACATATACATAAGCAGTGGCAATGTGAGGAATAATTGATTAGTTTTCTGAGGCTACATAAAGAAAACTCTCCAACCAATTGAAGGTAATTGAAATGTTGTTTTCAGTAGAAATCGATTTGAAAACTAAAGCGTCAAATGGTGAGGAGGTATAACAGCAAAGAGATTTTACCTGAAGCTGACGCAACTGGGTACCCGATGACAAATCCCAGCACAATGAACATAATGCTATTCACCGAGGCCAGAAACCCGAATGCAGATGGCTGGCTACTATATGATAAACCTGAACTGAAGGCATTTTGATAAGCCATGCCAACGGTGTAAGATATTGGCCCAATACACGCTAAACTTCCAAATGCAAGGAACATGGTCCATGTGCTGGCTAATGCAAGAGCCATAGATAGATCTTCCTGCCTTAAGAGCATATCACTCAATATTCTAGTAAAGAAATTGAGGAAAAAAAAAGACGGTGGAAAAGATGAGCATTAGGGAGGGGTACCCAATAATTTAAAAATATGTTGTTATATTACTAAGGATGCTTTTGGTTAAACAAGTTAATTAGGTGATTACTCAATACAATCTTTTAAGGAGCTTAATTAAGTGCTTATTCAATGCTACTACAGGGAGCTTATTGAAATAAATTGAAAATAACTAATAAACATGTCATAAGTTATTCGTACAAATGAACTCAAGTTCAAACACTATTAAAAATGATTAGTAATAGTATGTTGTAAGACAAACCTACACAAGCTCTTTCAAGTATCTCCTAGATATGTAGCATAGCAAATACAGACATTGAATAGAATCATAATGATCATGTATATATATTGCACAGAAACCTAACTTTCTCAGCCACATAAAGAGTCAATAAATAGAACTCTAATGATTACAGCACCTCAGCATCAGCATATGTTGATTGCCTCCTGATACTGCATCGAGGATATTTGACAACTGACTTTGAACTAAACCATCTTAGCTTTAACTGTTTCCATAGAGAGAAAAATATTATACTTATTAACATTTACAAGTTAAGAACTACATCATATATGCTGATTAGTGAATTAATTAAGGTCCTATTTGGATAAACAGCTTAATTTGCAACTTGTAGGAAAAGCACTCATCGTGTATAAGCTATTTCTTTAACAAGAAATAAAACAAAGTTAAAATGTTTCCATGTAAGCTAAAAGTCGCTTTCATAAGCTACTTTGGAAAGCTTATGAAAATAAGTTGAAAAACATGTCATAAGCTGTTCCCATACAATCTCCCAACATTATAATGTCTAGTAGTAGTAGGAAAAATAGTAGTACTACATTTTCTAACTTTGATGCTTCACAAAATCCTCTTAGAAGCTTATTATCAAAAGCCTTTTAAGAATAACTTTGATTTCTTCTCAGTTAAACACAATTCCTTAGAATTAGAACCGCATCAATCCAATATAACCAGGTTTTCATGCAATGATTCAGCAACACATTCTCATTAATTTTTACCCTTCAGCACATATACAATACAATAAACCCCAATTACAACAATTCATAACAAAAATCAATACAAGTAAGGAATAACAGCTTTCCTTTTCTTAGGATAATCCTCTCCAAATTTCTCCAAATACCATTGATGATTAGCACGTGCCCTAGGCCCCAAATTAGCAAAAGTATAAACAAAAAAACCCAATCCAGCCCAAGACCAAGTCATCAAAGCCCAACCAAACCACTCCACAATCTCCCCAAAATAATTAGGACAACTCACAAACTCAAACAACCCTCCTTTAGGAATTAAATATCCTTTCCCTTCACTTTTAAGTCTCAACAATTCCTCATCCGACAAAACATTAATCATCATCCCAACAAAAAACACAACAACCCCACAAAAAAACACAACCCAAAAAGACCATCCATCAACAAAATCTTTGTAGTGAGAGACCCATCTAGCTTGAACAAAAGAATTCAACAAATTGAACAAAAAAGCTATAACAGCTATACTAAAAGGAAACCCAGATGGGTTTTTTGTTGTTTTTGTGAAGAATAAACGAAGAGGGTATATTATTGTGCGGTTGAAGTAATGAACAAGAAAAAAGGTTATGAGGAGTTTTGATTTTGGGTTTGAGGAGTTTTTACCATGTGGGAAAAGATAAAAAGTGAACCAAAGAGTAGGACTTTCCATGAGAAACCATGCAAGAGGTGGAGAGAGATTTGGACCCCAACCTGGTCGATGGTGTTTGCCATATGGGGCTTGGAGGAATGTGAGAGAGATGAAGGTTGGTGGTGCTATGAGGAAAAGTGTGAGGAGAGAGTAGTTGAAGAGTGATGAGTCTTGTAAGAAGAACAACATTGTTGTGAGGAGTGAGTTGTATGTGTGATGATGACTAAGAAACAAGATCTATTTATAAGGAGAGAATTGATTTTATTTTATTTTTGACAGAACTTTGTTTTTACATTAAAATTTTGTTCTTTTTGACCATTTTAATTTATGTTTAGATATTCAAAACAATCAATGTCTTGTAGTGGTAGATGTAATCAACCGGATTTTCCAAGGATTATTATAATATTGTTGTTTAATAAATCAATGTATCTGAGGGGTTTTTGCAAAGCTCTGACCAAAGACAACAACAAACTCTTCAGCACGATTTGATTCCTTTCAACCGGATTGAGGGATTTTTGCTTGAGCATAATTTGATTCCTTTCAAACCATATCTCATTTTGCAGCATTTCGGTGCATAAATACATGTTGATCAGTTTCATGTGTGTGTTAAATGTACAAGATATAGTAACATAACACAGCAAACAAGTGCACAAATCAAAATTATTACAAACTTTTTTTAAGGCCAATATCATTAGTTCAACCATTATCATACACAATAGGAATCAATAAGATCCCATAATACTTTTTACTTTTTTTTTCAAATAATAACGCAGCAATTAAAATATCTAATGGTACAAAAGTATGATAAAATAACTGAACCAAGCAAACGAGAACCCAACCAAATATCTCTGCAGTTTTGTATAATATGCAGAGTCAAGCTTACTCAAAAATTAACAAAACGGAAACAACAGAATCATTTTTTAAGTCCGATTTCATTAAATTCAATCTTTATCATACACAAAAGAACTAACCAGATTCCATTGCTTCATTTCATCTTCAAGTAAAAAAAAAACTGCTAAAATTAGATCCCAACCAAAAGTGTTTCAAATCTAAGAACTAGTGAACTTAGTCACAGCTTTTGTTCCTTCAGAGACAGCATGCTTGGCTAATTCACCAGGAAGAACAAGTCTGACTGCAGTCTGAATTTCCCTGGAAGTGATTGTTGGCTTCTTGTTGTAACGAGCGAGTCTTGAAGATTCTTGAGCGAGTTTCTCGAAGATGTCATTGATGAAACTGTTCATGATTCCCATGGCCTTGCTTGAGATACCAATGTCTGGGTGAACTTGTTTCAGAACCTTGAAGATATAGATCTTGTATGTTTCTACATTCTTCTTGCTTCTCTTCTTCTTCTTCTCTCCGGCTGCTGAACCACCTTCCTTTGGTAGCTTCTTTCCTGCCTTTGGCTTCTTCTCCGCCGGAGCCTTTTCAGCGACGGTGGATTTCTTCTCCTCTGCGGGTTTCTTCTCTGCGGGCTTCTTCTCTCCCTTTGGTGCCATTGAATCGAATTGGGAACTTGAATGAGGATTAGGGTTTTGAATTGGGAATGGAAAATTAAACAACTGCAGAAGAAAGGTAGATATTGATGAAAAAAGAACGATGCGGTTTGACTAATATATAAGATAGTTCTCGCATTTCTATTGGCTAGTGAAGTTTACCGCGGATCGATGACGTGGAATTGTTTTATCCGTTAAAAGGAGATAGTGATAGACGGACAGGATTGTACTTTGACACAACGATGACACGGATCGATGAGCTGGTTCAAACGTTTTTTCCCTATTTTGTTTCCTTGTTTTCCCGGTTTAGTTTTTGAAAGAGTTTTTTTTTCTTGAAGGAGATAGAGTTTTTTTGTTTTGTTTAAAGAAGCCAAACAAAAATTCCACTACTAGTTATTCAAAAAACAATAAAAAAAAATCCACCACTAAGAAACATTGATTTTAATTTTGCAAAAATCTTTATCGTACACTTTTTTTAGGGTTTTACTTTTATATTTTTTAGTAGTTAGTATTATATAGTATAGTTTTTTTTTTGAAGAAATGTTATACGATATAGTATAGTTAAAATTCACTTTATTCAATGAAAATTATTTTTTATTTAAATGAATAAAATTATCACACATGTATAAATGCTGTGTCTTTTGTTCGATATTATAGGCAGCTTCTCATTCCTTGTAGTTATTTCATTATATCATTTCTTATAACCAAAATTATATCACATTAGTCATTTATAATTTTTCCAAGATTTGATTTTGAATATTGAGAAATCAAATTGTAGCTTAGTGGTTGTTGCATATGACTATGAAGGTTGAATAATATTTTATAAATAATAGTTTAGAATGACATTGTAATTTCTACATATGAATGAAAAACTTGCTTTACTTACGGTTAACAATTGAGTAAAAGTATGACTTGCATGCTGGGTATGTGTACAATCATTTGTTGCTGCAAATTTTTCATTGCATAGTTGAAATGTAAGTAACATATATCATAAAGGGACAGCTAACTTACACTCACCTAAAAATACTAAGGTGCAAGTTAGCAAGCTACACCTAAATAATTTTTTTTTTTTTTGTACAACACCCAAATAAATTTATTAAGGTGCAAGTTAGCAATCTAAACTCATTTAATTATTTAGGCTAATTTTTATAAGTCCACCTCACTAATTTACACCACTTTTATCATTCCAAATATTGTTTCTTAAATGTTGGTTCTTATTACATGTTTTTAAAGCATGTACATCATGCATGTCATTGTCTTTTTTCTTTTTTTAAATGGTCTTGCTTCCTTTTCTTTTTAAAAAAGGCAACAAAAATATTTAATTAAATACACCATCTGCTAATTAAAACTATGATTAATGTAGTTTTTTTAACATCATAGAGTCATAGTAGTGTATTATGTACATGTCTATTAAAAACGCTTCAGTTGATATTTTATTTGTTTTTGCTACAAAAGCTTCAATCTAGTTTTTTTTTTCACAAGTTTATTAAAGAAAAAAAAAAGCTTCAGTGGCTTATTTGATAAACAAAAAAGGTTAGTGTCTTTGAGTATGTACAGGCCACAAAGCAAGCAGCGTAAAAATAGGAATTCGTTACGTATGTGTTTTTTTGTTTTTAAATAGCCTCCAGATTCGTAGGAACGGCCATGTATCAAACGTTGATGTAGAAGAACATGAACAAAGAAACACGCGGAGGACACACCATAAAAGTCAGAAAAAATGAGAAAAAGTAGATATTGAAAGTGATGAAATCAAAATAGGGATAAAATGATAATTATTTAATTAAGAAAGTCCATTCCATTGCTTACCTCCCAAATTGGATGGAATGAAAAATAAGAAGAAATGGTTGTATAGGATGGAATGGATTTCATCATGTTTCATTCCATTCTATTAAAATTTTACTAATCCAAACAATAGAATATGACTCCATTCCACTCCATCTCATCCCATTCCATCACATTCCACCAATCCAAACATAGCCTTAACGCTTGGCAATGTGCTAGGAGAATACATCATATTAAACATGGCACATGTTTCAATTTGGCAGCCTCCCGATGTTGGCTTGTTAAAATAGGAAATCAAAGGTGAATTTAAGTAAGCCTAATAATACATTAACTTTGAATAGTAGAGCAGAGTGTGGAGTGGAAGAATAACTGTGGAAAACATGTAGTTAAGTTGCATAAAACTACATAGATAACAGATGTATGGAAATATATCAGTTAAATGGCTTACAAGTTGGTACAGTTCTAGTAGTAGTTAATTTTTTTTGGTAACATGGTAAAACTTAAAGTTAAAATGAATGCGTACCTCTAGTATTTTTCTTTTGAAATCACAATATATTGTTAGGATAGAAATACTGAGAAGAGAACTGAAAGACGACAAACAATGGGAACTAAATTTATTACTTCTTATTGATGATAATTTTTTTCGATAACAAGAGGGTTAAACTCCGGAAAATAGACAAACTACCATTTAATAAGACGCAAAGTTTCAATTCAAATACAATCAATTACATATAAACAACTGATTTAAACAGAAGATTATTAATGTCTAATGTTTTGCACTATACTCCGACCTGCCACAGTCCCTCATTTACTATCTGAAAGCGTAGAACCACTAGCGAGTCAAAATGAAACTCGATCTTATGGAAACCAGCCAAATCCAAACCTTCAAAAACTATACAAAGTTCCGCTACATACGCGCTACTTACCTGCAATCTCTTTGAAAATACACAGATCCATTTGCCATTCTCCCCACGCAACACTCCCTCCTTATCCCCGCAACACTCCCTCCTTTATATGTGACATCCGGGATCAAACGGATCCAACCACTTTTAGGGAGGCTGCCAGTTGATATTTTCCGAAATTGTCATTGTAGTGTTTTGCATAGAAGCAGTTTTAGCACTAACCGCATGACAATTAACAAGCCTGTTAATTTCCAGCCAAGGAAGGATTACTAGGTGTGACACTAAATCCTCATCATGCATCATTCTGTTCCTCCAATTCCACAAAGTATGACATGTCGTCGCCCAAAAGCCAGTCCAATTTCAGTCCAAAAAATTTCTGCTGAATTATAACAAAAATTGCAGATTATTCTGCAGCAGTTTTTTTAACTATTTACAGCAAACTTGGAATTAAACTACAGTCTTATAATTGTGGTAAACTACAGTCTTAAACTTGGAATTAAACAATAAACTCTAGGATCTTATAAATCAAAACTAAAGAACAGCACAAATTAATACTTCTATAAAGATATAAGTAAAATATCTCGACACATCTTCATATATTATTCACATCTTGGTTAGTTTTCAATTCTGAGCAAAATGACGGAGAAAAAGAAGCAGATGTGAATCATTGAATTCAGGCAGGGTGGTTGACATAGAGAAGAGCATGAACTAATGAAAGTGCCGCTCAAGTCGAAGGGAAACTTTTATCAAACAGATGTAAGACCGGTGTTGTTGTATCAAACAGAGTGTTGGGTGGTTTGGGCATGTTGAGAGAAGACATGTTGTATGTGGTGCAATTGATTTATAATTGATAGCCTTGGTCCTATAATTACTACATGTAAGAACATGATAATGATGATGATGATGATGATGATGCTAGAACCAAAGACTCTCAGAAATGGTAAACTTGGCAGGTTCAGTGGGTTCGAAATAAGGTGTCAAAACACATTTATCAGCAATCTTCTCAAAATATTGCAAGCATCACAATGACTCTCAAAATATTGCAAGCAGCACATGGTACAATGGGAGAAAAATAGGATCCTTTCATTCAAATAAACCAATGCACAGGATCCGATACAATGGGAGAGA